>OLPQ01000474.1_pt1 | contig 35531 bp, 28 predicted proteins | sample 1672451 | NCBI WGS metagenome assembly OLPQ01 (sample SAMEA3136687, study PRJEB25190) | human gut metagenome | biome: human gut; feature: human-associated habitat; material: faeces | place: Austria | collected 2013
GGCAACACAAAAATTTTATATTTTTTTAATTGTCTACTTGACGGGATGCACACCACATATTTTGTGAGTATTAATTATTTTCACATCTGCTATTTATAGTTTTTCAAAATGGTTCTAAATAAATCCGTTTGTTACTTTACATTTACCGACTTCGCTTTACTCCATGTAGAATAATATGTTTTACCTCCCACACATTTATATGTTCTGATTCTTATATAATATTTCTTCTTTGCCGCTTTTACTTTCAGGCTGGTTGTTTTATATGATGCGATCTTCGTTGCTTTTGTTCCTGATTTGAATCTTGCATTTGTAGAACACTGCACTTCATAACCAACATTCTTCACATTATATTTCTTCCATTTAACTACAAAATACTTTTTGTTGCCAGTGACTTTAGCAAGTGTTGTTGTATTTGGATTGATTACCATCTTAAGTGCTTTACTACCAGCATAATTGCCCTTGAACGTAATCTTATAATAGTAACTTCCGATTTCTTTTCTGCCTTTTGGTACTGTTACATTATAATCTCTTCCATTTTTCAGACTTTTTCCATAGTAATCTTTTACTACTACGGATGCATTTTGTACCTTTCCGTTGTATACATATGTATTTCTTGATAATGCAACCGTGTCTATACCCATTGTCCAAACTGCATTAGTATAATCCTGTTTACCACAAATGGTACATTCATCATATACGCCTCCCATAGTTCCTATTCCTGCAGGTTCTTTGATTTTTTTAAATTTATGTGCTGTTTTTGCAATCTCTTTACCTTTTTTAATTAGTTTACTGCACTGAACACAGTATTCATCTCCTGTATATCCGGTTTCTTTACAAGTTGCTTTCTTAGCTTCTCTGACTTCTGTTTTGCCAACATGATTGGATGGATCTACTTCTCCGTATTCTTTTCCACATACAGAACATACTGCTTTCTTCGTGCAGGTTGCCTTGCCGCCTGTATGGCCGTTTACTTCGCAGGTGTCTTTTTCTCCTTCTGATGATTTATTTACAATAATCGCTCCATCATTCATCATAACCTTAACTGGATTCAGATTTCCATCTATTATATCTCCATCTTCATAAGATATTTTAATATCATAAGTTCCAGATTTTTCAGGCTTACTAAAATTAAGTACAGCAATCGTTCCATTGGAACTATCTGCTACCATGCCATCCCATACGATATTGATTGTCTTTTCTGCAAGATTTCCAGGTTTTGTCATAGCAAGTGAAGAAAATGCATTTCCACTATCTATACTTTCTAAAACAAGAGCCTGATCATATGCTATGGTAATTGTTGCACCGGCTACCCCTTCATTATTTGCAACTTTTATAGGCACTTTTACGTTAACTTCTTCTCCTGCTACAACCTTCTCAGCCGAAATCATCATACTTCCTGTCGATGCAGTTACATTAATCCCCAGCATGAATATCCCAAGTATTATACAGCTTATTAATGTATATATTTTTTTCATCTTTCTCTTCCTTTCGTACATATAATGCATTCAAAGATTTACTGTTTTATCACAAAACTAATATTTAGTTTTAATACGATAAACAGTTTTTGTTTCTACTTTTTTATTATCATTAGAAGAATATACTGTATCACTCCATGGTGACCAGTCATTCCATTTATAATAGGAATATGTTATCGTTTTAGATCTGTCACGGTATCTATAACCCGTCCTTGCACTTCCATCTGTCCAATTCCAATAAACAATAGTCGCATTTACACGATAATCATAGAAATTTTGATAATATTTACCACTTCCCCAACTAGTAGAATTTGACCATGGACTGGTAAACCAATCTACAGTTCCTGTGTCACTGGTTACATAACTGGATGATTTACAGAATGCACATGTACTTCCATAATACGGATATCTGGAACCTCGACCACACTTCTTACAATAGAAATAGTAATATGGATATACTGTTGCCGTTTCTACCTGGCGAGTATCACTTCCTCCAACTGCATCTGTTTGCCATACACTCCATCCACCCCAATTTCCATAAGATGTGGTAGAGCCAGTCTGCGTCCATCCTGCAAGTGAACCATTGGTACTGGTTGTTGTAGCTTTATCTGAATATCTATATTGCTGTTTCTTTTCTACTTTAACAGTAGCCGATTCCGTTGCTGCATTATCAGACCATTCACCCCAGTCACTCCACACTATCATATAAATATCACTAGCTGTCACATTACCTGTAACCGTAATATTTTCTTTGCCATGACTGTCTATTGTCCAGTTATCTAACGTACCGTAGGTTACCTTTAATACATCTCCATAATAAATAGCCTCTCCATTTGTCAATTTGCCAGTTTTCGCTTTCTTATATGGCGATGATGTTCTTGTCACAGAAATTATCTTTCCAGTATCTTCTTTCCAGCTTGCACTATATTTCTTCGCCGACCAATGTGCATAAAATGTCTGATCTTCACCTGACGAAAATACGGTATCTTTTGTTATCTTTGTACCATCTTTCAGATACCAGCCATCAAAATCAAATCCATTCTTCGTCGCAACCGGTAAATCCCCTACAGGTGTTGCGTTAGCCACTTCCATAGAAGTAGTTCCACATTTACCTCCTGCTGCATCGAACGTAATTTTATATGAATGTAACATTTTATCAAATGTGCCAGCATCTACTTTTCGAATCTTACCAGAAATAAAATTCAAATAATCCTTTCCTGTAATATCTCCGCAGGTAACAATATCACCTGTCAAATTCAACTTAGTTGATAAACCAGCTGTAGATTGAAGGAAATCTGCATTTTTGCATAATATAGCATTATCTCCTGCTGACTTCATATTAACTACACCATACAAATCTACATTCGTCTTATCTGCAAGCATAGTAGAACAAATTCCTGTATTATTTACTGTAAGCTGATACAAACCAACCTGTGAAGATTCTAATTGAAGTGGAACTGTGCCTTTTGCCTCAATATTAATTCGGTTAAGAATTGTTTGCTCTGCTTTTGAATTAATATTCAGATTTTTGTAGCTGCCGCCATAGCCTTTTAACACGAATTCTTTCGTACCTTTTGGAATATCTAATGTCATATTGTCTAAAGAATATTTCCATTTCTTATCGCTGCTGTCTTTACCGTAAGATTCTTTCATGGCAGATATTCCGACAATGATATTTTCTGCACCTGTTTTGATTGCATTCTCTACCACATTCTCATTCGATGCATTTACAATCACATACTTAGCTCCATTAAATACGTTTTTCCCCAGATTATTAATATCAGAACTTATATTCCATTCCTCTAATAATGGACACTCTGCAAAGGCATTATCACCAATTGAGTTGGCAGATGCCAAAACATCCCACAACTTTGTACATCCCTTAAATGCATTTGCAGGAATCGCATTAATGTATTTGGAAAGCTTTACTCCTGTTATATTTTTGTTTCCCTGAAAAGCTTTTTCAGATAATCCTGTAACTTTTTTAACAGAAAATGTACCGTCCTTATTATCAATTCTTACATAATCCGGAATAGAAACTGCACTATCCTTTCCATTATATGCTGTAATATTTCCCTCTAAGTCGACTTCCAGTCCATCTGTTCTGAACATCTGCGCATTGACATAATCCTGAATATCTGTCGGAACTTCAAAAGGAATAACACTGGATTGGTTGTCATCATAATCAGAGGAATTATATGAATAATCTTCAAAACGGAACATTTTATCATCCATAACGCTATAATTGTATACGAAATAGCTCTTTGTAGCGATATCATAACCTACAACTGCAAATACATGAGCAGTTCCTGCCATTACCCAGCGATGATAACCTGATACCGTATTGGTAGTCGTATAGGAAACAGTTTCCTCTTCTGATGTCGCCTTTGAATACGTAACCTGAGAAGAATATGCATCAGATTCCGAAGATGCGGATGTTACTCCCTGCGTAGAACTCTGTCCACTGTTATTAATATATGTTTTTCCATATCCTTTTTTCTCACTGATCATCTGTGAGATTGCTGTCGCTACCTGCTTGGATCTGCTCGTTGTGGAGCTGGCGCTATATCCGCTCTCACTATTCCATGATGATGTATTCGTAGAGTTGGAAGTATGATTCTTTACCGTTCCAGTCTGTCCTCCAGTGCTATTATCTGAAACACTACCTTTAAAAGTAGTTGTATCTTTTCCTCTTTTGGTAGTTTCTTTTCCAGTCTTATCTGTGCTTTTATCTTCATAAGAACCGCCTACTTCAAGGTCTGCTGTTTTCTTTACCCCCGCCGACAATCCATCTTTTCCAAAATTTCCACTTCCTTCTTTTCCAAAAGATAATTTTCCATTCACATCATATCCATGTGTTCGATCTGTAGTATTATATGTAACTTTATCCTTTCCATGTGATACACTTTCTTTATAATCATCACTCCATGATTTTGTATTATTATTTGTTGTCGTCAAATTATACGTATCTGTAGAATCAATCGTAGACTGTGATTGTGACCCTCCCTTACTGTTACTTACATACCAGTTATTCTCGTCCGATCTGCAGATGCTCTCTGCCTCTTCTTTTGTAAGTCCATTTTGTTCACAATATTCTTCACTTACACTTACACTGTCTGACCAATCTTTAGAAAGTGTCCAGGAGGATGAATCTGTTGTAGATGCAGCTACTGTTTTTGAGCAGGCATTCATCAAAGATTCTGATGTTGTCACTGAATATTTTTTAGTTACCGTCTGCGGAACACCACTATTGTTTATTTTACCGAAGTCATGGATTTCGTACATTGGAACATTTCTAATATCTCCAATCTCATATGTAAATAAAATAACACCATTTTTATCATCTTCATACACTAACGGATCATCTAACTTCTTTTTACTCCAGGCCTGATTCCTGTCACTAATCCAGTTAGCATACAAGGTGATATCACCTGTTGTTCCTGCCTTGATTCGCGTATATTCTTTTCCATTAAAATCTGTCCATCCTGCAAAAGTATAGCCGTCTAATTTTAAAGATGGTAATACTTTTCCACTATTTGTCGTATATGACATCTCATCATGCGATACCAAATCAGATTTAAATTGAATTTTATATTCGATTCTTTCCCAATGTGCATAAAGTTTAATATTGTGGTCAGCATTCTCTATTTTCTTTATTAAAGTTGCCTTTTCTCCTGCTCCATCATACCAGCCAAGGAAACGATATCCATCTTCTGATAGATCATCCAAATATAAATTTTCTCCCTGTGCAATCGTTGTTGGATTCGGATTATTGATCTTAACTGAAGATAAATAGGTATCACCATTGGAAACATCATATGTCAGAGAATATGATTTACCATCCCACTGTACTTCTTTCTGTGGTACCAATACTTTATTACAAACAGAACAATGAGAGCCTTCCGTTAATCCTGGCTTTCCCGGTTGTGCTTTTACTGCCGGATCAATAACTTCCGTATGTCCTGTTGCTGCTAAAATTGTACTTACAAGATCAATTTCATGTTCTCCTTTTTCATCGCTGAAATATTTATTGCAAGTTTCACAATGCCAGTATGCTATGTTCCCTTCTTCGGTGCATGTTGGTGCCTTATAGGCAATTGCTTTTTTTGTATGCGTACATATATCTTTTGTCCCTGGCATTAATGTTACATTATATCCTCCAGCGACATATCTTCGAACTAATGTAACATCAACAGCATTTACCTTCACATCATTATTTACGTTTGCCGCCGCTTCATTGATATTAACATTATATCCACCTGCTATATATCTTCTCATTAATAAGATATCCGTTACATTAATTTTTCCATCTCCATTTACATCTCCTGGAATATAATTATTCACTATAATCTCTGCATTTTTTATAGTAAACGGAACTTCTTTCAAATCATTGTCAAATATATCATCTTTCTCTGCACTTAGCGATATACCAAGCTTTGTTCCCGATGTAATATTCTTTGCGGCTTTAAATGTCAATTTTAAAATAGTTCCATCTATTGCATCTTCTTTTGTGCATTCTTGTCCATCCCAGTTAAATGTGCATGGAGATGTAAGTTTTCCAGGTTTTGTTAATGTTAGATAAGAAAAAGCATCGCCCGCTTCAACATTTTCTAAAGTAAGCCCTTTATCATATGACATTTTTAAAGTTGCTCCTAAAATACCTGGATTATTCTTTACCTTAACATCTACATCAAATGTATCACCTGGTCTTACATTTTTACTTTCAACACTAATCTGTGCTGAATTATTGTTTGATGTTATTGATGCGATAGCATCTAACGGTATCGCGAAAAATACCATTATTAAAGCAAGCATCATTGCCACATATTGTTTCAAATTTTTCATACTTATCTCCTCTTTTGTTTTCCATATTTTTGTTTCAATTTACCAACTTCATTCTTCTCCGATTGTAATCCCCCCACTTTCAACTATCAAATTTACTGGTGATAAATTATTGTCACACACTCCTTCCTTATCCGGAACAAAAGTAATCGGTATTGTTTCTTCTTTCGAACTTTTTTTTGAAGAAAATTCTAATTTTAACAGTATTCCATCATTTATTTGATTTTTTTCTATCTTCTCATTACTCCACAGCAATTCGCATCCACTTTTCATTTCTTTTGAATGATCAAAATCTAATTTTCCCTTGAAATCATCTCCTATCTGAATATTATCTAAAATTACGCTTTCTTCATCATAAAATAATACTCCAGACATAGCAATCAAACCCGGATTATTCACCAGATAAAAAGTTACAACAGTAGGCTCACCAAACTTTGCTTTTTCCTGCGAAATAATCAATGTTGTATCCCCTTGCTTTAATGCATTCTCTATCCTCGTATCTTTTTTTATTTTTTCTTTTTTACTTTCTGTTAGTGTAATATTCTTTGACATTCTTGATGTAACTGACTTTTTATCTACATCTATTTTACATCCCGTAACATTTATCGTAAGACATATACACATTGTAAAAATAAAGACTTTTTTTATTTCCAAATTAATAATAATCATTCCCCCTCTCCCGCAATTCGTGATGATTTTTCCACTCCTACAATGCTCTTAAACATTCCTGTTTTTTAATACCACAGATTCGCTTAATTGGTTGTTTTTTGACATTTTCAGTAGGAGTATTCTTGAAAATTATTAAATTTACTTTCCTCCTCTCAATGACTGATAGTGTTCCCGTAAGTTTTCAATATAGTTATCCCCCTCCTCCATAGAGATTTTCTCTCCATTATAAAGGTAGCCTTCTTCATCATGCTTTCCGTTGTGAAATACTAATGTTTCTATCTTGTTTAATTCTCCGTCTGTATATTCATGAGTGTCAAATTCCCCGCCACCGGTATCTGCTGTTACGAAAACAACCTGATGCTTTTCTTTTGAATAATACATTACGCTGGCTCGTCCTAATTGATAGCTGTGGAGCTTTTTCACTTTATCCTTTTTGGCGTTATACCTGTACATGGCGGCACTACTGTTCGGATTTAAAACAAAGAATTCAGGGATTCCGTCTCCGTCAATGTCTGCGATATCATAGTACTTTGCATAATCATCTTGTAAAAATCTTATATAACATTGTACTGCCTTCTCACCTTCCGGAGATGTCTTGCCTGCGTCTTTCACTAATTCTTTTACTGTATTTTCTATCTGTACTTCTTCTTCGGTGTCTTCCTCAAAATAGGCTTCTTCGGTATCTGCCTGTGTTGTTGTCTGCGTTGTCGTCTCTGTCTGGTATGCTGTCGTACTTGTCGTGCTGCTTTCCTCTGACGACACAGTCTCTTCCTGCTTTGAAGAATTATGAAGTATGCTGGTTCCCCATATACATAATATAATACCACAGATAAGCACTGCTGCCACTATTAGTTTTTGTTTTTTCATTTTTCCCTATTCTCCTTATTTTTTCTGTATATCCTTTTACTTCCATTGCTTTGTCTCCATACAAACGCAGATAGAAAACAAAAAGCTGCCGCGAAAGCAATATAAGAGCATGCCTGAAAAATCTTTCTGTAAATTAACAGGTAACTTGCAGAAATGATTTTTCAAACACACTCTATTCTTTATCTCTTTTTCCACTTCACAACTGCCTGATTCCCGTATGTCTGCAGGTCCTGAATTAATGCGCCTAATTCGTTAATCATGCGGTCTGTATCTACTGTCGGGCGGCTTTTCAATGTATAAAGGGCACCATTTCCAATCATATTTTGTGGTGCGCTTCCAATAGAAATGCTACAGCCAATCGTCTTTGAGGAATAGATACTTAAGATAAAACAATTCTGAAATGCTAATACTAACTGTAAGATTCCAATTCCTAAGAACAGTAATCCGATGATCAGGGAGATTCCTGAGCCAGAACCACCTCCCATGCCATCATAGGATGCACTTGACGAACCGGCCATCATTACAATTAAGCCGATAATCATCAGGACAATGCTTCGGATTATCTTTGATGTGTTAATATCCTTTCCGTAAAAAGCATCAATGCCGGAAACTCCATCTAACCATGTTTCCTGATTTACTCTGCTTCCAGAGGACATTCCCTGAAAAATCACTCTTTTGTTTGTGACTGTCAGATAGCCCTTGCTGGATGGACTGTAAATGTCACTGCAAAGATACGTCCGTACTTCTACCTCTCCCTCTGCATATTTTAGTCCGGCAAACTTTTGCGCTTCCATATGATTTTCCTGTCTGGCATTGTAATCTTGCGCTGCCTGCTTTGGCTCTACTTTTGGCGGAACATATCCCTCGTTTACCGCACCACAATAATGACAATTCTTTTCAGTATTTGGAATCTGATTCCCACACTGTGTACAAAATCCCATCTTCTTTTTCTCCTCTTGTCATAAAATTAATATCCTAATTATTTTTAATAATTATTCCTCCATCGGAAAAATAGTTACTCCCGTCTCTCCATCATCATTTTCCCATCTGTTTACAATGTATTCTCCGCAAACCTCCCATTCATCTGAATACTCCGTATCTCTGCTCCGTATAAATGTCAATTTATTATCTTTTAAGTTTAAGCGATACATTTTTTGTCCGCCAGCACCATCCGAATCACTTCTGACTACATAAAGATTATCCCCAACACAGTTTTCGATATAAAATGAATCCCCGGAATATGGAAACATATCTTCCTTAAGAATTTCCCTCTCTTTCTTTGTATCCATATTGTATTCATACCAGTTCCGATAGCCATACTCACCCCCATCTTGTGATGCATCTGTATAATAAATTTTATTTCCACTTACCATATAATCATCTACAATGTTTTCAGCTACTTCTTTTTTTACTGCCACTTCCTTAACACATTTTTGTTTTGTAACATCAATTCGGGTAATTTCATCGCCATCCGGACTGTACAAATACTTTCCATACCACCTCATATACATATTCATATACTCTTCTGGTACATCAAACATTTTGGTAGCTTCCCCTTTTGTTGTTACTTTTTCTATGTAATAATTTCCTTCATCCGGTTCTACAAGACAATATAAATTCTCTCCATACATTCGCATCGTTGCATAATTCTGTGCATGATATAGAATCTCTGAATCATCCCCATTACAATTTACTGTATATATATCCCATTCATATTCCGATGAATCTTCAGACTCCCCGTAGCAGTTACAAGCGAAATAAATTTGATCATTATATATATAAAAACTTCTAATCTCTGAGTATGGGGCATACCACACTTCTTCTTCATCGCCAACAAGTTCTCCCCCATCTACCTTTTGACGATACAGTTCATTCTCATCTAAAGCCAGTTGTTTTATATAGTAAACATATCCTTTATAATATTGACTGAACTCATTCCATGCGCCATTGATATCCTCTTCCTTTTTTTCTCCTTTTATTTTACTTATCACTGAATTCCCACTATCCGAAGATGCCGTTTCTTTTTTCCGTCCAATGATAAATCCTGTAATGGCAACACAGATACATAGGATAATCAGCAGAGCAGCAATTCCTCCTTTTGATTTTTTCCCAGTATTTTGATTCTTTTCTACTTTAACGTTTTTCTTTTCTTCCTGTTGTGGTTGTACAACTTCTTTTTCGACCTTTTTTCCACATACTCCACAGAACTTGGCATTCTCAGAAATCTCTGCTCCACATTGTCTACATCTCATATGCAACTTCCTCCCATACTCACTCTATTTCTTCTCCCCCATATCGTCCTTCAAAAACAGCTCATGGCTTCTTGGTTTATAGCTACCTCCTGCAAAAGAGCAGCGGACAATACTAAGCATTACTACGCTGGAAAATACGCCAAACATCGCTACGAAAAAACTGTCTTCATTTCTTGTAAATATGGACATCACCGTAGAAACGATATTGAAAAATAATGCAATCATTTCGATAAACACACAAATCCCGGAAATTGCTGTATTGCCAAGAACTACAAGAAGACACCGGTCTGTATCTTTATGTGCAAGATGTCCAAATTCATGTCCCAGAGTCGCTTTTATTGCTTCATCCGAAAGATTTAAAAGTCCTCTTGTCACACAGATGGTTCTTCGTCCTGTCGCAAATGCATTCTCTGACTCATCCTCATTCATGTATAATCTTACAGAATCAGAAATCAGTGGTTCCTGCATCTTCGCTTTCTGATATACCTCATAGAATAACGGTTCTAAACGGTTCATAACTTCCGGGTCTTTTATCTTTTTACAGCCGGTCTGGAATCTTACGATAAATTCCCCGATTGGAGACAAGGCAATTGAAATCGTTGCAGATAAACAAAAAATCCGGATAACATTCCCCACTGTAAAGATAAGTTAAACATTGCTGACATTATGCCGCCGATAATCACCATATTTATCACCAGATAAATACATAGAGGTGCTCTGATTCCCTGGTCACTGATTATTCACCGGTGTTTGGATGTTATGATCTCCTGACCATTGATGGTTTACCGGTACTGGCTTCCTCCCGTCCTCTCTCATTAACTTCATTATATGGTTTCTGTCCTCTATTGCAATATCACCTCCGAAAATAGACATTTCCCGACTGGTTTTAGTTTCAAATCTACATCTTTAGATATATCCCGACAAAAAATTCAGGAAAGAAATGGTATGAATTAATTTCTTTCCTGAATTATATGACACCTTATTCTATTATTTTTTTTTGAGCGTTTTCAGATTTCATCAACCTTGTGTGAACTACCCGATATCGGAATTACCGAAAATTGCTTCTTATATTTCTGGATCGGGGCTGTCGGGCTATTGTTCCAAGACAAAAATAAAACACAGAGAGACCCAATATATAAAATCTGCACCAATTACACAGCAAATGATTACTACTGCTATTATTAGTTTTTTCTTTTTTCATATTTCCTCCAAATACACTAATCATGCCGCTTCATCGTCAATTCCGCTTACTGATCTTCCATATACTCATCATAGCTTCTCGGATCACCGACTCTCCTGCTGAAACTACAATACCGATACATACAGTCTATATAATATTCTACCCATGTTGATTTCGTAGAATCATGCTGAAAACTGGTGCATACCTCCATGATATATACATAGTCATCATTTGCTGCGATAGATGCATATACATTCTGGTTGTCTGTGATTCCACTTAATACGCCTCGGGCAAATCCACGTTCGTCCGTTTCCTCTCGGAATAAAATCTTTTCTTTTTGAGACAGATTCGTATAGGAATTATATAGATTTTCCATTCCCTGTGCCGGGCTTCCCGATGTATTATCTTTACGGATAAACTTCACCGTGTCATTTTCATCATCAGAGGTAAAAATACAACTGTCTCCGTCATAATATGCGTAATTATAAACATTTTGTGGATAATAGAATGTATAATCTCCATCAGGACTTTCCAAGTATGTATAATTATCAAGGCTGAGACATTCGCTGTAATCCGCAGAAGCATCGGTATCTTCAAATATTTCCTCATTACCATCCGCTCCGACAGCCTGCGTATCCACAGTATCTTCTGTTGTGCTCGCTGCCTGTGTCGCTGCCGCCTGCTGCTCGGTTGTACTTTGCTGCGTATCTTGTGCTTTACTTTCTGTTGTACTCCGTGTTGCAGCAGTAGTATTTTCTGCTACTTTTTCCGCTTCTTTCCCCGATTCTGCTCTCGCTGTATTTCCGGCTGTCTGGCTATTCTTTGAATTTGTAAATAATACAACACCTATCCCAATCATAATCACAGCAGTTAACGTACAGCAAAGAGCTACGATAAGCGGGGTAGAATTCTTTGTCTTTACCGGTGGCTGCGGCGGAGTGTATGGCGGCACATCCGGATATCCTTGTTGCCTGCTCTGACTGGACGTTCCCGAAGGACTTCCCCAGTCATAACTCCCTGCTGGCTGGGTAAATGTATTCATATTAACAGATACAGTATTGTCAGATACCACGCTATATAAATCTTCGCAAAATTCCCCGAGATTCCGATAGCGGTCAGCAGGCCGAATCTGTAAAGCTCTCATAATGGCATATTCTACAGGTGGGGCAATGCGTACTCCAAGCATTGACGGACTAACCAGTGTGTCCTCCAAGCTTCTTTTCGTTGCATCATCCGGCTTTCTTCCTGTAAGGCATTGGTACATTGTCGCTCCCAGTGCATAAATGTCCGTCCACGGCCCCTGTTTTCCGTGAGAATCGTATTGCTCAATCGGGGCAAATCCCATCTTTAAAATGACAGACAAGCCTTCCTCACTATAATCCGTATAATCCCTCGCCGCTCCAAAGTCCATCAGCTTCGCTTCGCCTTCCGGCAGACACATAATATTGTCCGGGCTAATATCCCTGTGAATCACTCCATTTTGGTGAATCTTATCTAACGCCTCCAATATAGGAGCAAATATATTCTGCATCTCTTCGACACTGATCGGTCCATACGTCTGCAAATACTGCTTTAAAGTAATTCCCTCCAAATACTCCATTACAATATATGCCGTTCCATTTTCCCGGAAGAAATCCTGCACCCGCACAACTCCGGCTACATTGTTAAACTGTGCAATCGTCCGAGCCTCCTGAAGGAACTTCTCCTCTCCCTGATGGAAATTCGCGGCTTTCGTTCCGTAAACGGATACTACCTCATTGGTCTGCTGATTATTCCTCGTAATCGCTCCCCTCGGAAAGAATTCTTTGACGGCTACCTTCTGGCACAATACCTCGTCCATGCCAACGTAAGTAATGCCAAAGCCTCCCTCTCCAAGAACTCCCTGGATAAGATATCTGTTGTTTAGTCTGGTGCCCATCCTGAGGTGATGGGGTTCGGTTTGTATCATGGTGTGCCTCCTGTCTAATAAAGATATTCTCTTTTTATTTCATCCCCATAAAAAACATATTTTCCTTTGATCCCAGATAAAATACTCCCTGATCTGGCAGTTCATAATATTTGTTTGGTTCCAGGCGTGTTCCCTCGTTAAGCCATGTACCATATGTTGAACCAAGGTCTTTTATCAGAACTTTTCCGTTATACCATTTGATTTTGCAGTGAATACTACTGATTCCTTTTGTCTCATTTTTGAAAAGGACGTTACATTTTTCTGTTCTTCGTCCAAAAATAAGTGGTGTTCCTGCTGTGAGCATATATGTTTTTCCGTTCAATAATCCAGATACTCCCTGAATAACTGCCTCTGCGCTGTTGGCTGCATTATGATACATTTCATCAACGCTGACCATCTGACGGATTGACTTTTTCATAATGTAGAAAAGTAAGAGCCAGGCAAGTATGATCAATACGATATATTTTACCCACTGTGTTACTGTTCCTGCTTCAAATTTTACTAAAGATGCCACAAGGGAATCTGGCAGCTTGCCTGCAAGATAGGAAGCACTGAAGTTCCAAGCGGTATGTAAGAGAAATGCTGCACTGAATGTCAGCCAGAATAAACTATTGGCAAAACATTTCGGTGACATTTTTCCTTTTCCCTTAATCAGAGCCAGAGCGCCGCCATAGAGAGCTGCCCATACAACGTGGCCTCCGATAGCAAGGACTCCTCTTCGCACTAAAATGTCTGCCATAGAGCGAATAATGATATTTGTGCCCATCGCATTTTGGATTCCAATATCAAAAATCTGTAATGCGTAACCAGCGGATTCCATAGCGGAGAAGCCCACGCCAACTGCACCGCCAATTAAAATTCCCTGCAGTCCGTAATTATATTTTTTCCGGCAGAGGAATATTGTCACGATCAGGCATTTTGCCAGTTCTTCTGGAAGTGGACCCGCAAGGAAAGCGATTTCTGAGATTCCCGGAAAGACGGTTCTCATAATGCCGGTTACTGTAAGTGACAGACAGCCTCCTAAAAGTGTTAATAATAATGCTTCATAGATAGAAATGTTCCCCGGAATATTCATTTCCCAGTAAAATAACATTACGGATAATGGCACTACAAAAGCAGGAAGCAGACATAACATGAGAAGCATTCCATAGCCCGGAAAGATAACGCAGCTTATTCCAATTAATACGGATAATGCCAGACCTGCGATTAATACACGGGCAAACAGCCATGGTTTTTGCCAGTCGGAAAGCATTCGGTTTGGCGCTGGAATATGGGACCCCATTCCTTTCGTAAGGAGTGCTGTTCTCTGATCTTTTCGATGTTTCTTCCAGACATCAGAAAAAATATCTGCCCAACTGATACTCCTTTTATTTTCTGAAGCTTTCTGAAAAAAAGTCGTATTCATTTCTTTTCACCTCTTTCCTTCTGATTTAAACAATACGAAATGTGTTTGCCGGATCTACTAAATAGAAAGATTGTCCATAATTTAGATAATACGGCTTATTTGGTTCTAATTTCTTACCATCCGAAAGAAATGTTCCATAGGTAGAACCTAAATCCATCAGAAGAACTTTTCCATTCTTTATTTCCACACTGCAATGTAAACGGCTGATTCCTTTCACTTCTTTTGGATACACCGCTGAACATTGTGCGGAGTCTCTTCCAAAAATAATCTTACCCTCTAATGGGAACTTTATGTCATTAAAATGACCGCCGATTCCTCGAAGCTGTAAGCCGCTTTCTCCTCCAAGAACAAGAACATTGGCAAATTCTTTTTTGCCTGCCGCGATTCTCTTCTTTTCAGAAGAAGAATATAATATCGCTGATAAAAGAAATACGACTGCAAATACTGGTATCATGTACAGGAAAATCTTACTGTCATCCATCGGAGTCCCGCCGATTTCTCCATCGCTGTTTTCCTGTAAAATATCTACGACTTCATCCATTGTCAGAAACCAGTAATATCCATCATCCATGTTTACCTGGATTCCTGCTACCCGGCCATCATCAAGGACAATCGGACCGCCGATCAGGTTTCCACTAGGTTCCTCTTCCAGTTTTACAAATCTTCGATCATTTACCATGCTGTATTCGGAACCAATCATAGTCGTCTCACTGCTTACTTTATCTGACATGGAATCTGACTCTATACTTAAATCAATTCCCTCTGCGGAGGCAAGCTGATATGGGCTTAAATTATCATATCCTGCTATCTCGGAACTTTCACAGCCTCCCTTACTTAAATTTGTCTGAAAAACGGAAACTCCTGCCTCTGCTTTATTTCCCTTAAAATTAATTTCCTGTTGCTCTACTGCCGGACCTTCTACATAATATTTGTCCATCTGCTCCCAATGGCTTGAGGCAGCTGCGACTACATATGGATTCCCCTTGCTGCTTGAAATCAGCAATCCATTGCTCGCCATTTCTGCCTCTCCTTGTGCATTGACACCATAAATGATAACGAGATTATCTTCCTGGGCAGTGGAGGCTTTCGCCTCCACTTGTCCAAGATTCCATAGTAAGATTACGGCAAATACACAGGCAAGCCATACTTGTATCTTTCTTGCTCTTTTTTTCATATATTTCCCCTTCTATATTGTTCTTTTATCTTTTTCCTTATTTCTCCTCTTTCTCATGTATTTCTTGCTGAGACTTCACATATCTTCAAGAACATTTTTAAATTTTATCTCTGTTCCATCATCACTATCATTATATGTCGTAAATACAATATAATTTTGGCAAATATCCCAATTAGAATCATAGTAACTTTCTGTAACCCATTCTAACTGACCCGTTTTTAAATTTAATCTATATATATCTCCCATATCCTCATCATATTGACTGTCTCTCTCAACATACGCATAGTCTCCTCTGAAATTTTCTATTCTGAACTCTCCGCCCTCCTCTTCAAACATGGATTCTGTCAAAATTTCTTTTTTCGTTTTTGTCTTTATGTCATATTCATACCATGTCGGATCATCACTATAAACATCTCTGTAATAAATTTTGTCATTATATGGATGGAAATCATCTGGAACTTGCTGATTCTTTGTTTCTTCTAATACAAGTTCTGGATTACAATTTTTCTGCGTAATATCAATTCTTTTAATTCCACCTTCTGCATAATAATACACATAACGCCTATCCATCATATAATATGCACTCTGCATATACTCTTTGGGAAAATCAAAAAGCTTTGTCTTTTTCCCTTGTTTATTTATTATTTCTACGCGTCCTTTTTCAACATTTTCTTCAGAATTCCATGTACAATAATAAATCATTTCATCTTCTGTATAAAGATAGCTTTCTTCCTGGTTCTGGGAAAGAATTGTTACATCTGTAGGTAAATCTACTTTAATTAATTTGTATAAATTATCTGTCTTGTCTTGATAATTTATATATAATTTCCCATCCATTATAATAAAAGCAGCATCTTCATCTTTTAAATAATATATTGTCTCTACTCCATCATATTCTTCCGTTTTTTGCCGACACAGATAAGCTCCTTTTTTATAATAAATATATCCATCATAATATGTACTAAAAGAATTATTTGTTCCATTTACAGAATCTTTATATTCTTTTACAGTAGCATTTTTACCATCAGTAGAACTTGTAACTCCTCCTTTATTTTTATAATAAAAAAATCCTGCTCCTGCTACTATTACACATAATAACAGTATAACCGAAAGTATTCCCTTTTTTCCACCTGTATTCTTTTTATTTTTCTCATTTTCTTTCTCTGAATTATAATTTTTACCTCGTATTTTGCTATTTCCATCTTGTTTTACTGTTTCTCTTTCCACTTTACTACCACAAACACCACAAAACTTTGCAGTTTCTGATAACTGTGCCCCACAATGTCTGCATTTCATTCGTACTTTCCCTCCTCATATTTATATATATACTCTATCTACACTTTGCGAAAAATCCAGATTGATACTCTCTAAACCGAAATCGAAAAGGAGAGCAACCCATTGTTCCAATAATAGCTTCTCCAATTTGTAACTTGGTAATATCTGCATCTTCCACAACATATCCCTCTCTAATTTGCTCTGAAAGTCCTCTTGATTGGATGGTAGAAAGATAACTTTGAATTTTTATATTCCTTCCAAAAAGATTTTTAATAAATTCTCTGGAATTTACATCATTTACTCGAAAGGCAATGTTCGTAGAAAAACCTGAAAGAATACTTCTTGCAAGATTTTCACCATATGCCTCCATAACTTGATCAATATTCTGTATACCTATCGCAAATTTAGCTCCAAGACTTCGTCCAAAATTCACTCCATCGTCTATATGTTGCAAATTAGGAAGTAATTTAAATTCATCTATCATAAAAAACACATTACCTTCATTAACCGTTCTACAGAGTGCCTCTTTAATTGCAAAATCAATTAATACTTTATAAATAGGTGTAAGCATACTTCCTATTCCCAAATCATATTCTATGAATATGACCTTCCCACCTTTTTTCCTCACAATTTCTCTAAGAGATAAACTTCCTTTTTTCTTAAAATTTCCAACAAAAATCTCTCTTATAACCTGCTGAAGCTCTGCTACAATTCCCAATGTCTGCCCAGATTTTTCATCTTCTATGTAAGCTCTCATCGCTTTTAAATCAGGATACTTATCCAGTATTTTTTTCATTGCCGCTACAGAAAAAGTATTAAATATACTTCTTAGATTTTGATTATTCCTGACATGTTCCAAGTTTTCTGACCGCACTATATGAAGAAGCATTGCCGAAAACAAATCTTTCGCTGCATTTGGAAAAAATGGTTGACTTGAAGAATGTATTTTTTCATAAAAAAGACTATTTGCTATTTCTAATACGTTTTCTTCCACTCTGCCATCAATCATAATTTCTTTAAATATATTCCAGTAATCAACTCCATTTTCCCCACATGCTCTTTCATCATTGCTAATTACTATGTCTCCTGGACAATAAAATTCTTTATAGAAATCTCCTTTTGTATCAAAAATAATCATAACATCTTCTGGACCAAGACTGTTTCTTACATTTCCTATTAAATAGTTAAATGTGTTTGTTTTTCCAGTTCCAATACCGCCTAATAAAAGTAAATGCCTTGACAAAAGCTGTTCACCTGCTGGAAAAAATATATTTTCTCCCTGCCTGTTCGTACCTACAAATGAAAATCTTGCCTTATCATCTTCATATGGACAATAATCAATTAATTTATCTCCCGAAAAAACCTCTTCTATATAATTCTGTCCCATTATTTCTCCTTTAACTTTCATTTATTCAATAAGAATATGTATATTCTTCATCCTCGTCTTCACCTTCTGAGCTATCCACAGCTGAAGAATCCGTTTCCATTTCTTCATTTTCGGCTTCTGTTTCATCTTCTCCTGCTATCTCTTCCATTCCCAGTTCTTCATTTTCCGTTTCCTGCTCTTCTTCTCCTGCTATCTCTTCCATTCCCAGCTCTTCGTTTTCTGTTTCCTGCTCTTCTTCTCCTGTTATCTCTTCCATTCCCAGCTCTTCGTTTTCTGTTTCCTGCTCTTCTTCTCCTGCTATCTCCTCCATTCCCAGTTCTTCATTTTCTGTTTCTGCTACTATTTGTTCTGGCTCTTCTTCCATCCTTCGAGCAATATTTTTCCCCTGTTCTTCCTGTTCCTCACCCTGCGGCAGCCTTTTCTCCTCTTGTTCTTCTTTAGGTGTTATCACCTCGTCAATCTGTTTATTTTGTTCTTCTAATACTTCCTTCTGATATCTTAATGAAGCATTTTCTTCTTTTGCCGTTGAATACTCATTAAGCATTTCCTGATATTTTTCATCATTCTGACATTCTCTCGGAGTCAGATTATTCTCATTTACATATTTTTGTATCTCGTCAAACTTTTCATTTTCTTTACTATTATACCTTTGTTGCTGTTGTTTTATATATTCTAAATTTTGATTATTATCTTGCCTTAATTCATTTAACTTTTGTTTATCCGGATGTTTCTTATATATCTCACTTTCAAATTTTTCTTTTGAATCTGTCATTCGTTCTCTTAATTCCTGACCAACTGATTCTTCACAATGTTCCTTTGTATAATCTAAAGAATTTTCTATATAAGGACTATCTTTTTCCATTCTGTCCATCCTATTTTCTTCAACATGCTCCTTAATTTCTGTATATTCTTCTTCCGATAAATCCCCCCGATAATAAGCCTTCTCTGCCTGTTCTTTTTGAATTTCCTGTCTTTGTTCCCGTTCTTCTTTAAGTGTTTCATTCACATCTTGAAAATGATTTTTTCTTTCTTCTAAATAATTAAGATATTCTGGGTCACTCCCAAACTCTTCACTATAAGAAAGCATTGTTCTCATTGCCTCATTATTGGCATCCAGCTCGCAACATGCTGTATCATACCCCACTCCATCTTCTATATAATTATAGAGATTTCCATTTTCATCTACTACATTTTCTGCCTTTATCATATTAAACGAATGTTCGTCATATCCTTCTCCCTTTTTTACCGATTTTTCCTGATAAGCATGTCTAGCTTCATGTAAATAGGTATCTAAAACTTCATAAGAAGAATGATTTAAATTAACAAACATTGTGTTTTCATTTCCGTTGTATTCACCATAAAATTCCTTTAAATTATATTCTTTAATATTAACAGGTCTTCTCCCCTGTCTTTTTGCCCGAATATTTTCTAAATTTTGCAATATACCTATCTTTTGATTATTACTATATTGATTCCAGATTTTAGAAGTAAATTTCTGTATTACTTCTTTTTCCCTACCTTCAAATTGCAGTTCTTCGTTTGCCTTTGATAAAAATAAAGACGGCCCCCATTGAAATATCATCCTTCTATTTCCCCCGTTTTGTGTGCATTACTGTCTTTTTCTATACATAATCTTTCTTCATAATCCAGAAATTTTTTTATTCGCTCTCTCTTTCCCACATAATTTTTTAAGGAACTGATACTCTCTTTACTTTCTTCAAATTCTTCCATTCTTCTGCAACAATCTATATAAATACACGCCATATCAATGTCTGTATTATTTTCTAAATATCTTTTTAAATGATATGTTGTCTGACTCCGCTCCTTAATTACATTTTTTTTATCATTTTCTAAATACCACAGTAAATGTAAATAGGCGTTCGCCAGATTATTTTCATCTCCATATGATAAAAGAATTTTTAATCGAAGTTTTTTCTCCAATTCTGAAAAATTGCTATCCTCTACTATAGATTTATACTTTTCCGAACCCATAATCTCTTTTTGTATATCTGAGGGAATATTTTCTATATCCCAAGAACAATACTGACATACTGGACACATTTGCAAATTTTCAAAAAATATTTTATTATTAGTATTTCCGTCTAATTCCCTATTAGCAACTGTTATCCCCACCACTTCATTATACTGTTTTTTCTGACCACAATTTCCACACCTGCACCATTTCAATATTCTTCTCATTTTTCCCTTTCTCCATCTCGTACAAATTCATCCAAAAATTAAAAAGCTGCTGCGAAAGCAATTATCCCAAACATAATCTTTCGCTTTCACAACAGCCATTTATTCTTTATTTATTTTTCCATTTCGTAATTGCCTGATCACCAAATGTCTGCAAATCCTGAATTAATGCACCTAATTCATCAATCATACGGTCAGTATCTACTGTCGGACGGCTTTTTAAAGTATATAGCGCCCCATTACCAAGCATATTTTGTGGTGCAGTTCCAACAGAAATACTTGAACCAGTTGTCTTTGAAGAATAAATATTTAAAATAAAGCAATTTTGAAAAGCTAAAACCAGCTGCACAATTCCCACGCCTAAAAATAGCAGGCCAATAACCAATGGAAGCCCCGAACCCGAGCTTCCTCCCATAGAATCATAAGAGGAACCTCCTGAACCGACCATCATTACAAGCAATCCAACAATTATAATAACGATACTTTTAATTATTTGAGATACATTAATATCTTTTCCATAAAAAGTATTGATACCAGAAATACCATCCAGCCATGTCTCTTGATTTACTCGACTCCCTGATGCTACCCCCTGAAAAATCACTCGTTTATTTGTGACAGTTAGATATCCTTTGCAAGATGGTGTATAGATGTCACTACAAAGATAAGAACGAACTTCTACCTCCCCCTCTGCATACTTCAATCCAACAAGTGCCTGAGGTTTTACCTGTCTCTCAGATGGAGTTGGCTTTGGCTCTACTTTTGGCGGAACATATCCTTCATTTACTGCTCCACAGTAGCGACAGTTCTTTTCATTATTAGGAATCTGATTTCCACATTGTGTACAAAATCCCATTTTCTTTTCCTCCCTTGTAATTTGTTTTTGTATAATCATTATTTCTAAATATTTATTCTTCCAGCTGAGAAATATCTACCTCCGTCTCACCCTCTTCATTTTCCCAAAAATCTACAATATATTTCTCCCCAAAACGTCTAATCCGTTGAAATCCTTTATCCTACTTCTTCTCCCCCATATCATCCCTCATAAACAGCTCATGACTTCTTGGCTTATAGGTACCTCCGGCGAAAGAACAGTAGCGGTATACACAGTCTATGATATAATTCACGTCATCGTAGTCATATTCTGGTGCGGAATCTGGATAATATAATTCCATGATATAATCTTTTTGTCCGTCATTTGCTGCTACTATGTAAACACAAGTACCCTCATCATCATATGTTCCGGCCACGATTCCTCTTGCCATTCCATCAGCACCTACCTGATCTTTTGGTTCAACCTGATAAAGAACTTCACTTGGTTCACCGCTAATACTGTAAAATAGTTCTTTTGCATTTTGTACCGCATCCCCCGGATCATCCTCACTATAGAATTTCATTTCTATTGTGCGGTTTCCATTATCGTCTTCGTAATAGTAATCGTAATAATTTTCTTCCTCATTTATATCCGCATCATTGAAAACATATTTCGGATAAGCAAAACTAAAACTTCCATCGGCGCTGTCTCTCTGATAGTAATCATCAACAGACAGACAATCACTGATGTTCATGCTCCAGTTATCGGTATATGGCTCATACGCTTCATCAGATTCACTGTCATCTGAAGATTCGCTGTCATCGTCATATGTATTTTCGCCATCATCCGTATCATCTGCATCATCGTAGTCAGTATCATCGTAATCTTCGGTATCCTCTGTACCGTCTCCTACATATCCACCGCCGCTACTGCCATCATTATTACTGTATCCACCATTTCCTGAGCTATTTCCTGAACCATAATAGCTGCCACTTGAAAGACTTCCTGAAAAATGACTTATGATCACGCCTGCAAGAAGTAAGGAAATGACTGCAATCGCTAAGGCAATAATTATTTCCTGGGCTGTATTTTCTCCCCTGTTTTCATACATAGAACTTTTATAATATGTGTTATTATTTCCTGTCATCGATTTCTCCCATATTTCTTATGTACTATATAAATCGTTTTGTCTCCTGCCTGTTCTAATAAGCAACACCCTGATTTAAAATGTGATTGATTCTGTCCGCATTCTCTGGATGACTGCTTGCAAGACTGGCAAATAAGCCTTTTGGATGGTCATCTCCAAAATGCTGAAGCAACAGGCACAATGAATCCCTATATCCTAATCTGCAGGAAAAGGCATCTGCCATGTATTCATTATTTCTACTTGTTTTCATGACTAAAAGAATACCAATCCATGTCCATAATTTAGTAAAACAACGAACAATACCAAGCATTACTACACTGGAAAATACTCCAAACATTGCCACGATAAAACTATTTTCATTTCTTGTAAATGCTGCCATCACACTGGCAACAATATTGAAAAATAATGCACCCAGTTCAATCAGTGTACAAATCCCTGCGATTGCCGTATTACCGAGTACTACTAAAAGGCATCTATCTGTATCTTTATGAGCAAGATGTCCAAATTCATGGCCTAATGTCGCTTTTATCACTTCATCTGGCATATTCAAAAGGCCTCTTGTTACACAGATCGTTCTTCTTCCTGTTGCAAATGCATTCTCTGACTCGTCATCGTTCATATATAATCTTACAGAATCTGAAATTAATGGCTCCTGCATTTTAGCTTTTTGATATACTTCATAAAATAATGGTTCTAAACGGCTCATAATTTCCGGATCTTTTATCTTTTTACATCCTGTCTGGAATCTTACGATAAATTCGCCAATTGGAGATAAAGCAATCACGATCGTTGCCAGATAAACAAAAAATCCAGATAACATTCCCCATTGTAATGGCAGAACAAACAATACGGACATTATGCCGCCTATGATTACCATATTTATTACCAGATAAATACATAATGGAATATTTTCTTTAGAAAATAACCGGCATAAAAAATCAACAAAATAAACATTTCGGATACCGCTCGAAGCAGCCGCTTTATTCGCAGGCATCGGCGCAGGCTGATTCATTCTAACTGGATTAGCCTGATTCGATGGCCATTGATCATTTGGGGGTATCTGTTCCCATTCTGGTGTTACATAGTTTTGATCCTGTGAAGGCCCGACACATCTTTTGTTTATCTTTGCTCCACAGCATGCGCAATACATATCTTTATCAGATATCTGATTTCCACAATTTTCGCAAAACATCTTTCTTTCCTCCCGTCTTTTCATTCGTTAGTTTCATTATATTGTTTCTATTATCTATTTCAATATCACCTCCGAAAATGGATATTTTCTGACTACTTTTGGTTTTAAATCGAACTTTTTAGATATATTCTGACAAAAAATTCAGAAAAGAAAAAGTATTAATTGATTTCTTTTCTGAATTATATAACGCCTTATTCCATTATTTTTTTTGAACTACATACTACAGCATATCAAGGGAAGCCCAGACCATATCCCGGTCTAATGACTTATAATCGCGTTCTTTGTAAAAATCAAGTACGGGCTGCATTGCTCTTTTAACACAATTTAAATCCATATTTAACTTCGCATCTTTTACATAGTCGCTCATTTTTTCAAAAGCGGATTTCCACCGCTCTGCATCACAATTTGCGGGAATGATTTTTCAAGCTATATATTTCCATATCTTATATTTGCATTATAATATCAATATTTTTAAATTCAATACTCTTTCCATAAGTGGTTCATTTTAGAGCGGTTTTGGTTTGGTATCTATTTTCTTAGATATATATGTATAAAAAACAGTCTTGTCAATCTTAGATATTAACAGGACCGTTTCACAAAATTACATTTTTATATTTGTAACCCTACGACTACAGAAATTTTTTCATCTTCTCTTTCTAAATATATTCCACCCTCATATTGCGTAATGTAACGTTTAAAATCTTTTTTATTAAACTTTATTGATTTATGTTCTGTTTTTAATTCTAATAAAATTACAAGCTGATTTTTTATTACAGTGCCGTGAAGTTTCACCGCATCTGCCTGCTTTCCATATTCCATCAATTGAAGAAGAATTTCCATCACATCTTCTTCAGAAATTCTACCCCTATGATAATTTTGAAAAAGAATATCTGTTTCTATACCTTTTTGATTACATATCTGTACAAAATCTGAAAGTATTCCATCGACAAGATAATCTTTACAGAAAAAATATTGATTTAAATGATTATATCTTTCCTTTAATTCTTCAATATAATATCTATATTTCTGCTTTTTTTCTTTTTTACTTGATACAGAAAGATTAGATAACTCATCTAACTTTACAGCCATTTCATTTTGAATCTCTTCCAATTCTCCTGCCTGATTTTGAATTTGGCTATAATATTCTTCCATTCTTTTTCTATTTACTTCCAATTGCTCTTTTCTTTTAAAAATTTTTATTGTATAGATAGAAAATGCAATAATTAACGCACCTCCACCTCCAATAATAAAACTGTCTGCTACCATCTGCATCGGTCTTTCCCGAAGACTCGCCGAGGTATTATACAAAAAATTACTGAACCATCCAATACCAAAAAACCCCAAAACTCCAGTCAGGCAGACTACTTCATGTTTTAACTGATAAGAACGATATCTTTTCATTAACGGTCTTAAAATAAAATATAAAATAGTAAATACAATGAATACTCCCATGTATTCTAATATCGGTAAAATATTCAATGAGATTGCCTGATAGACTATTCCATCATTAACACATTCTGCTGCCAAAATACCCGTCAAAGTCTTGGCCAATGATTCCTGCCATAAAACTGCCGTTGCAATCCCTACCCCCAGTGCAGTGACTGTTGCAAACGTAGACATTGTAATCTTATACCATGTTTCATTCCCATACATAGCATTTCCGATTGCTAAGAATCCAATATTATATATAATAAAACGAACAGAACAAATTACCAGGAAAAGCCAATCATACTTTCTTTTTCCAAAAAGTGTTCCTACCACAATACTATTCAGCAGTATTCCCACCATTCCCATCCATAACTGTGGTATATTCTCAATCAAAACTTCTCCTATATTCATTTTATATCCTCCGCAATTCCACAGCTATCCTGCTATATTCCAGATTATTCTCCTGCCACATTATCAGCCGCCTTTTTCACTGAAATGGTAGAAAAACAATTACTTTTAATCGGTTATTCTGCTCTTTTATATATTGAATCGTTCCCTGCGCTTCATCCACAATTTCTTTTATTATTTTAACGCCCCAGCCATGCAATTCTTTCTCTTCTTTCTTTGTTTCAAAATCAATTTTATCAATATCTAAGCATGCATTCTTTATCTGCATTTTCAAACCAAAATCCGCTTGAAGTATTGTCCATTTTATCTCCCGTTCTTCTAAATCAGTAATTCTGCAATTTTCTTCAATAGCGTTATCCAGAAGATTTTGAATCAATCCGGATACCTTTATTGCGGATAAATTAATTTTTTCTATCGCATCTTTTTCCAATTTAAAATCTATTTTTATTGAAATATTCTTTTGCCGGCATTCTGCTTCTTTTATTTTGGCAACTGCGTTAAGAAGCTCATTATCACAGAATCTTTTTTCCATAATATCTCTATCTATTGTCTCTTCCATCATATGGATATGTTTAGGAATGTCATGCCTGTATTTTCTTATTATATCAATTTGTTTTTGAAGTTCACCATCTGTTGATATTATAGATAATAAACCTTCTTTCCTTTTTTCGTTATTTTCTTCTTCCCTAAGCACTTCCTTTACCCACATATGAATAAAAAGTAAAAGAACTGCCCCCAGAGCTACCTTATACACTTACTTTCCCCTTGATATTATCTATACATACATCATCGACCACCGCAGGAAATCTGCTTTTGTTTCTTCTAAATGGCTCTTGCTTATATATACAATTTGCCCATCATAAAGCGTATATAAATTTCTTTTTGCCTCTCGAACATGTCTGAAATTGACTATGTAACTATTATGACATCTTGAAAAATCAATACCTGATAATACTTCTGCTATTTCATCAAACTTTCTCTTAATCGTATAGACTCCCCATACAGTTACGCATTTCGTATACTTTCCATCTCTTTCTATATATAAAATATCTGGAAATGCAATAGAAACTTTTTTTCTTTCTTTAGTTTCAGCAACAATTTTCCTTTCTTGATCTTTCATATCAGAAACAATCTTTCCAATAATATCTCCTATCTTATCTGTAAATTTACTTTTAATGACAAACCATATATGCTCCGTATTATAGATTTCTGTTGCATAATGGAGATAATTAGTCATATAAATAATTTTACAATTAGGACGAACCTTATTTAACTTTTTCGCAACAAAAATCCCATTGGCTCTTCCTAATTCTATATCTAAAAAAACAGCATCTAATGGGGTTTCTTTATATTCTAAGAGTTCTTCTGCCGTTGAAAAACACATGACCTCCATGCCCATATCAATCATCGTAGAGAATCCTATTAAGGTTCTTTTACATGATTCTCTCCACTTTTTATCATCATCACAAATTCCTATAACCATTTTTCTCCCTGCCTTATATTCTATCATTTTGTCACTCATTTGAGTTATAATGTATATTTCCTTTTAAATCTACTCTTAATAGGCCTTATGTTTTAAAATAATAGGATAAGTAATTATAAACTTTATATTTTCATATACTACTCACGTTTATTAATCTGAAAGGAGTCCATTGTGTTAAATCAAAATCCAGATGAATTTGTTTTAAAACAAATTAAAAATCTTTGTAATGAGAGAAACTGGTCTCTTTACAGACTTTCTATGGAATCCTCTATTCCATATTCAACACTGAACAATCTGTTTCGACGTGGAAATGTCCCGTCTATCAGTACTTTATGTAAGATTTGTGATGCTTTTCGTATCTCTTTATCTGAATTTTTCTCTGGAAACAATGATGCACTGTCCTCCCTCAATCCAGAACAGCAAAATCTGATTGGCTGCTGGAATCTTCTTAGTAAAGAAGATAAAAACCTTGTAAAAGCCTATATTGCCGGACTTTTAAAGAAGCTGCCAGAATAGCAGTATATGCGCCTCTATTCTTATATTCATTAATATAAATGTAATTATAACCCTTATGTAACATATTTTCAATAGATGCTTAGTTGGTATTTTTATAAATATCTTTTATGATCCACGAAGCTGCTGTATTTCCTTTTTGAACTGCCTCGTTAATCATCTTTTTCCCCTTGGGTTTATCCATTTCCAAGCCAACACCATAAAAATAGAGGAGTCCTAAAATTGTGAGTGCATCTGTATCTTTCTGGTATATTTTTGTTTCCAGATATTCTTTTACTTCGTCTGTTTTTCCATCATCAATACGTCGTAATACTTCATATTGCAGCCGGTAATATGATTCCACATTTCTCTCCCCTGTCTTTATTTCTATTTCTTTTAGTATATACCTCCATTTCATAAAATTTGTTTTAAAAAATCACTGCTTACTTATAATCGTAATTGTCTATCTGCATAAATATTCCGTTCTCCTCATTCCTGTCACATCCAATGTTGCAGTCTGAAACTCCTATCCATCTATAATAATGACCATTTTTATTTTTTATATCCTCTTCATTCTTTTTTACTATCCGTTTTACTTTTCTCTTTGTAACTTTTATCGGACAGTTCCAATCGTCTGATAAAAACAGAAATGACCTTGATGCTGCTTCAATCATTCTTTTTTTATTCTGGTTTTCATCCTTTCGATAGACTACTACTTTTGAAATCTTATGGGTTGCAATATCATATACAAGCTGTATATAAGTATTTTGTCCTATCGCATACGTTTCTTTATATGTAAAATAAGTCGATAGTGTTCCTCCACACGGCTCCATATAAACATCTCCACGGTATTTTTTATCTTTTAATTTTAGTTGAAACCCTTCCTTTCGTATATAGGATAGATACTCTTCTTTATATTTTTCAAAAACATAAATATCGCACTGCTTATTTATGTTTAAAACGCTGGATTGGGGAAGTTCATAGATTTTTTCTTCTTCCTGTTTTCCTTTATATTTCCCATATTTTACAAGTAAATTCAGCAATTTTTTATGTTCTTTAGAATCTCTTGCATATTCACCTAATGTCAACTGTTTTTTTGCTTCAGCTAATGCCTCTTTTTTATCATGATTCTGCTTCCCTAATATTGCTCCAGTTAAAAGCAGGATACATACAGTGCATATAAGAATCCCGTATTTTTTGTTTTTCTTTTGTCTTTCTTGTTTTTCTGGAAAAAAACTATTTTTTAGCTCTGCAATATCCTTATATCGTTTTTTATAATCTAAAGCCAGTCCTTTCATCAAAATTTTTTCTTGTAATGGCGTTATGTCACAACCATAAGATGAAGGTAAATACAGCTTATCTGCTTTCAACCTTTCCATTGCCGGCTGTGGGATAACCCCTGTAATCATCTCATAAAGTGTTGCACAGATAGAATATATATCTGTCCATGGACCCTGTTTTCCTTTTCTGCTATACTGCTCTGGCGGCGCATATCCTTTTTTTACGAGGACTGTCATTGTTTTTTCTTCTGCATATTCCCTTGCTGAACCAAAATCAAGTAACTTAATCGAACCATCTTCTTTTATAATAAAGTTATCTGGGGAAATATCTCTGTGAATCAATTTATTCTGATGCACTTTTTCTAATGCCTCCATTACGGGGAGAAGAAAATTCCATGCCTCCGTAAAGCTCATTGGCTGATTACGGCTTTCTAAATATTGTCTAAGAGAAATTCCCTGCACAAACTCCATAACAATGTAAGCATTTTCCCTTTCTTCAAAATAATCAAGTACTTTGACTACTTCTTTAATATCAAAAAGGGATGACAAGATTCTCGCCTCATTCAAAAATGCTTTTCTTTGCTTTTTGTAGTAATCTCTTTTATTTATTACTTCGTTATCCAAACTTCCATGTTCCCAACGATACTTTTTTAGTACTACTTCCTGGCAAAGTTCCTCATCATAGGCAAGATAGGTTACTCCAAATCCTCCCTGCCCCAAAACTTTTTCAATTTTATACCGTTGTTTTATCCTTATTTCTTCTTTTTCCACAACTCTTCCTCTTAATAAATATTTGATATAAACTGATCTCCCTGTATAGAAACTTCATAGTCTTTATATTCTGTTTCTTCTTCATCTGTCGCGTCTAACATAATTTTATATTGTCTTCCAAGCTTATAAGATACATAGTCTGATTTACCCGATTTGTAATGATCTAAAATATAGTTATAATCCTCTGTTGTAAGATAATTTTGGGGGCAAAGAATCGAATTCATCTTCTTCATAAACAGTTTTACTCTCTCATAACTTCCCTGAAATGCCACTTTGTATACCCCCTTATCTATTGGATCATATATAATTTTAATTTGTTCATGATCCATACAGGTAACTAATTTTTGTTTCTGAAAACCTACTGTCAAAGATTTCAATTTTCCCTGCTGTCTCTGATAAACCTGCCCTTCTGATGCATATGCTGTAGATTCCAAATCTCTTTTCTTTATATTCATACAAAGTAGTATTGCCTTTTCTATTTCTGTTTCAGAAAGAGCAAATTTAAAATATTCATTACTTACAAGATTTAACTTTTTTACTTCCTGTTCTGATATGCTGTAGCATGCCAGCACTCCCCAGTTTTCTTTTTTATAAGAATACTTTTTTATTTTTTTCATTAAAGAGTCATATCCTGACATTTGCGTTGTATATTCTTTATCTCTTGGATGGAGTATATAGTAATCATTTTTTTGTTTTGCTTTATATGTAAAATATTGTTGTGGATAACTTCTTATGTAATATTCTCTACCGCTAATTCCGCATAAAAATAAAAGCAACACGATTCCTACTGCATATATTCCCTTTCTTATTTTTCTCCTTGATAGCCATTTCTTTTCCTGAGAAATATTTCTTTCATTAATATCTGTTGTAATCTGAAGCCAGAGCGTTCCCCAAACGAACCGGGTGTCCTTCATATACTGTTTTGTTATTTCTTCTTTACTTTCCATATTACTCTTTATATCACAAGAAAGATTGAGCACTGAAAAATATCGCTTTTGTATTTCTAGAGAAAGCCCTTTTTTTAGAATATTGTTCGTTTGCTCTGACACTTCAGATGCCATCGTCATGTTTTTTAATCGGTCTTTTTGTAACCGTTCTACTGCTGGTGGCACTTTTATTCCTGTAAGCATTTCATACCAGACAGCGCACAAAGAATATACATCGCTCCACGGACCAACGAATTCTTTCTCTAAATATTGCTCTGGTGCAGTATATCCTCCCTTACAATATTGTTCTTCTTTTTCTTTTTTCTTATTTTTCGCGGCTCCAAAGTCAATTAATTTGAGTTGTCCTTCCTTATTAAAAATCAAATTATCCGGACTGATATCACAATGTACAATGCCAATGCTGTGAATATACGCAAGTGCATTTATAACTGGTTCTAGTAATATCTCAGCCTGCTTCTCACTAATTTTTCCTTTATGTTCCTTCTCATACTCTTGAAGTGTCGGTCCGGAAAGGTACTCCATAACTATATACGCCGTACCATTTTCTTCAAAATAATCTTTAACGGCTGCCAGTCCTTCTACATCAAACTTTCCAAAAAGCACCTGTGCTTCTTCAAGGAAGTTTTGCATTCCATTTAAATATTTTTCTTCCTGACCATTTTGTGGATAAACCATAGCTGTTGCTGATAATTCATATTCTCCCTGTCCTTTTCTTAAAGTATTTCCAAGTCTCCTCACAATCTTTACTGGAAAATATTCTTTTATCGCCACATTTTGCTGCAAGGTCTGATCATATGCAAGATAGGTAATTCCAAATCCGCCCTGTCCTAATACTTTTTTTATCTGGTATTTTTCATGAAGTAGCGTTTCCTCTAAAAGCCAGTTTTCCTTTTCCATATTTCTTCCTTTATCCCTTATGTATTCGCAAATTCTTTTCTAAATCAACTTTCCTTCTAATTCCTTTTGGCAGCTTTTTGCCTGTTGATACAACTTATATAAATAGAAATCTTCGCTCTTAAGTGCAGCCCTCTCTGCCGCCTCATATAAAACTTCTTCTTTCGCCTCTCCCGTTAGATATTTCCGAATAAATTCATCAAATTCCCGATCTGGCCTAAGTTGTGCAAACCCGCAATTATATAGAATTCTGTTAATCCTTGCGATAGTGAGCTTGTCTTTCAGATCTAGTTTTGTTTCAGCTTGAACAAACACCAGAAAGGCCAGCAACGTATCCCTGTTGATATCTCTTCTTCCCGTAATAAAATCTCTAAAATATGTTTCTCCGCTTCTTCCACTTTGATATCCTGCCCGTTCCATACCAATCGCATATTTTTCATCAAGCTGTTTCTCTGTATTTTCTTGTTTTTTACTTAATCTTTCTAATTGCAAAAATGCTTTCTCTTTTTCTTCATCTGATGGGTTCTTCTTACAATAGCCTAAAGAACAGGCAATCCTTATTTTTTCCTCTTCGCTCCAATCTTTCAGTGGCCCATAAAATTCAAATAACATTTCCACCCATCCCAGTGAAACAAAGCCAAAATAAAAATAATTAAATTCATTAAAAATGCCACGAAATGATAACGCTGCATTCCGTAAATATTCTTTTCTTTGCTCTAAAGATAGTGACACTTTCGCTTTTTTCGCTTCATTTTTTAAAGGAGTAAGTAATTTTAACATTGTAAGCTGATTTAATGCATTCTTTTCCGCTTGAATACAATATTCTAAAAAAAGGCTCTCCCCATAAATCTTTTCTTCGGTCTCTTCGGTTCTGCATTTATCATAATAATTCTCACAACGTTCCTCTATATAAAAATACAGGTATTTGCAAAAATAGTATCTCGCTTTCTCTCTCACTTCAGAGAATTGTTTCTGATTCTCATTCATGAAAGCTATAAAATTCTTCTTTTTATCCAAAAAGCCTATTGAAGTTTTGTCTGGCAGAGTATTCTCCTGCTCTTTCCATAGCTTTTCTTCTAACTCTTCTGTCACTGTTCCTGTCTGAAAGTTCTCCTTTGAATTATACATAATATATTCATATATTTGTTTTAACGTTATTTTTCCTGACCAGATTCCGCTATAAGATGGCACTCTTTTTTTCTCATATGTGGTAACCATATTTTGTTCAAGACTTTGAATACATTCTTTCGTATCTTTTTGTTCTTTTTTATATGTAGCAATTATATTTTTTTCGGGGCTTTGTATATAGTCTCTGGCATCTTTTCGTTCCTCTTCATATGCGGTATACAATTGTTTCCAGTTTTCATAATCAAACCCTAAGCAAAAAGCATATATCAATCCTGCTTCATATATATTTCTTGCATACAGCCGCTCACAAAGATTATCTTCTAATTCTTTATTCACGGCCTCTAAACTCCATTTATTCTCAAAGGCTTTTCTTAAAATTTCTATTCTCTTTGGAAGCTGCTTTTTTCTCATATATGTTATTCATTCCTATCTTTTATCTGAAATTATAAAGTTTTATATTATATTTGAAAAATGTATTCTATGTATTCTTCAAAATGCATGTTACAATTCATGGAATATTTCATCTAAATGAGAGTAACATAGCATTCTAACTGCTATCAAAAGAAAACAAAATATACTACAAATTACTTTTTGATTTTTCAAACGTACTTTAGCTATTATAAACCCTAGTTATTATAAATTATAATAGATTCTAATTTATAGGTCAAAATATATCGAAAGATGATACAAAAAAAGACGATACCCCCACACTTTCGTGGAAACGTATCGTCTTTCTCTGCTAAAACATACTTTACAGATTTACAATAGATTAAGCCTCAAATGGTTCTCCTGTTAACTGCTCATATGCTTCTTTATATTTTGCAACTGTCTTATCGATTACTTCTTCTGGAAGATCATAATCACTGTCTGGGTTCTGTTTTAACCAATCTCTTACAAACTGTTTATCGTAGGAAGGCTGTCCCTTACCTGCTTCATATCCTTCTCTTGGCCAGAAACGGGAGCTATCTGGTGTGAGCATCTCATCACCGATTACAACTCTGCCCTGTTCATCGAGACCGAATTCAAACTTGGTATCTGCGATGATGATTCCCTTTTCCCATGCGTATTCTGCACATTTCTTGTAGAGAGAAATAGTATACTCTTTTAAGATATTAGCATAATAATTACCTTTTCCTGGATAAAGCTTTTCAAGGATTTCTACTGTCTTATCATAGGATACGTTCTCGTCATGGTCTCCTAAATCAGCTTTTGTAGAAGGAGTGTAAATTGGTTCAGGTAATTTTTCAGATTCCTGTAATCCTTCTGGAAGCTTGATACCGCAAACGGTTCCGTTCTCCTGGTAGCTTGCCCAGCCGCTTCCTGTGATGTAACCACGAACGATACATTCGACCGGGAACATCTCAAGCTTCTTGCACATCATGCTGCGTCCGGCATACTTTTCGTTCTGGAAAAATTCCGGCATATCTTTCACATCTGTTGAAATCATATGGTTTGGTACGGTATTCTCTGTAAGATTGAACCAGAACTTGGACATCTGTGTTAAAATAGCACCTTTGTCTTTCACTTCATTTTTCAAAATTACATCAAATGCTGAAATTCTGTCTGTTGCAGCGATAATTAAGCTGTCCCCGTTATCGTATACTTCGCGGACTTTTCCTTCTTTGATTGGTTTAAATTCTTTCATCTTGTCCATCCTTTTTTCCAATGTGATAAGTTTCAGTTTTACCTTAATCCATAGCCTTATTCTTTGTAAAAATCTTTGTAAAGACTGGCTCGGTTGAAATTATTCTACTACAAAATTTCAGTTTCGACAATTCCTTTTCACTGATTTTTTTCTTTCATATAAGAAGCGTAAGACTTACAAACGTCAGCAAGACAGCATTTTTCACAATAAGGAGTTGTTCTGGCGGTACAAACTTCTCTGCCGTGATACACTAAACGGTGGCAAAAATCGCTTCCTTCTTCTGGCGGTATAATTTTCCACAAAGCCATCTCCACCTTTTTCGGATTTTTCTCATTATCGACAAGACCGATTCGATTACAGAGGCGGATGCAATGTGTGTCTGTTACAATCGCAGGTTTACCAAATACATCCCCCATAATGAGGTTTGCACTTTTTCTCCCTACTCCCGGAAGTTTTAAGAGATCCTCGAAGTTATCCGGTACCTTTGAGCCGAATTCATCTCGCAGCATACGCATACATTTACTGATATCTCTTGCTTTGCTTTTTCCAAGTCCACATGGGCGTACAATCGCTTCAATATCTTCTGGCTCTGCTTCTGCAAGTTCGTTCACACCTGGGTATTTTGCAAACAGATCTTTAACAATAATGTTTACTCGCTCATCTGTACATTGTGCTGCAAGGCGCACGCTGACAAGAAGCTTCCACGCTTCATTGTAATCTAATGTACAGTCTGCTCCTGGATATTCTTTTTTTAAACGCTCTATTACAATCGCTGCTCGTTCTTTTTTTCGCATAGTATTCCTCCATTTTATCAATCGCAAATTATATCTCTCTTCTGAGTGTAAATTTATATCAGATGTGAGATGACTCCCGCCTCTGTAGGTTGCAAGCTACAAATCAGTATCAGTGGGGGAGTCAATCCTCCATCTGATATAGCCTCCGACAGGATTGCAGAGATGCGCAGAAGAAGTATGTCATGCATTGCATGACACGCATCTCGCAGCAAGAATGTCGGGGCATTCTTGAATTTTTAAAAGTAATTGTAACTATTAAGATTATATCTTGTCCTGTTTATTCTTGCAAGCTTTTTCAATATTAATAATCATTATTATTTTATAAATTTAATGTACTCTAGAGCGTGTTTGAAAAATGCTTTCTGTAAGATGTGCGTTACAATTTACGGGAGATTTCGCCTGAATGAGGGCGGCGTAGCGGGCTACGTCAACTGAATGAAG
>OLPQ01000477.1_pt1 | contig 35399 bp, 27 predicted proteins | sample 1672451 | NCBI WGS metagenome assembly OLPQ01 (sample SAMEA3136687, study PRJEB25190) | human gut metagenome | biome: human gut; feature: human-associated habitat; material: faeces | place: Austria | collected 2013
TCAGTACGGCGATAACATTGTCGTTGAGTTTGAGGGAAAATACTGGTTATATGAAAACTATCATAACACAGACTTTGACGGAAACTCAGACTGATGATGACGGGCATCGGGATGAAGCTGATGAGCCGCCCAAGCTTAAAAATACCGGCTAAAAGCAGCAGTGCGCCCGCCGCAAAGCACGCGAAAAACACGCCCTGCAAGCCGTAAGACGCCACAATACCCACCAAAACGGCGCTCATCGCGCCTGTGGGGCCGGAAATCTGGAACGAAGCGCCGCCGAGTACCGCAATGACAACGCCCGCAATAATCGCCGTAACAAGACCCGCAGCTGCCGTAGCGCCGGAAGATACGCCGAACGCCAGCGCAAGGGGCAGCGCCACCGCGCAAACAGTCAGGCCCGCCATGATGTCTTTCATCAGCTTGGCGGTGTTGTAGCCCGAAAACTCCTGTTTCAGGCTCGTTAAATAGTTTTTTATCATGTTTCCCTCCAATAAATTGATTTTTCCGCATAATTTGCCGCTTTTTTAGCGCAGCCTATTAACTATACCATTAGGAGCCGCTTTAATGCAAGGAAAAAGATACGCCGTTTTCTCGCGCTTTTCTGTGCATACAGCCCGCGTGACACACCTTATAAAAATCTTTACTTTTCATAGAAAATACGCTATACTTTGTACAAAAGCAAATGCGAAAATTCCTTGTTTTAATCCAAACAAAGAGGTATGAAAATGAACGTGAAAAAAACGGAAAGAGACGGCATTGTCCGCGCCTATCCCGAAAACGGCAAGCCGCTCGCGTGGTCTGCGTCGTCCGGCGTAGAGCTCATCGAAAAAGACGGCCTGTATTTTAAAGACTTGGAGAAGACCGGCGAGCTTCTCCCGTATGAAGATTGGCGTTTGCCCGTTGAGGAGCGCGCCGCAGACCTTGCATCCCGCCTGACAACAGAGGAGATTGCGGGTCTCATGCTTTATTCGCCGCACCAAGCGGTGCCGCCCATGGCGTTCGGCCCGTTCGGCGGTACATATAACGGCCAAAAGTACGCGGAAGCAAATATCCCTGCGTATACGCTTACCGACCAGCAGAAGGAATTCATGAACAAAGAGCACATCCGCCACGTCCTCATGATTACGGTAGAAGACGCGAAGACTGCCGCAAAGTGGAACAATGAGCTGCAAAAGTTTGCCGAAAGCATGCCGCACGGCATCCCGGTGAACATTTCCTCCGACCCGCGCAACGGTGCGCGCGGCAGCGGCAGCGTAGAGTTTAAAACCGCCGGCAGTGACGTCAGCAAGTGGCCGGAGGGTGTCGGTTTTGCCGCGTGCTTTGACCCCGAGGTTGTCCGCCGGTTCGCGGAGGATGCGTCAAAAGAATACCGTGCGCTCGGCATCACCACAGCGCTCGGCCCGCAGATTGATCTTTGCACCGAGCCGCGCTGGATGCGCTTTGTCGATACGCTCGGTGAAAATCTTGAAATGACAAAGAAAATGGTTAAGGCGTACTGCGACGGTATGCAGACCACCAAGAATTCCGAAAACGGCTGGGGATATGACAGCGTAAACACCATGGTCAAGCACTGGCCGGGCGGCGGCACGGGTGAGGCCGGCCGCGATGCACACTATGCCTACGGCAAATACGCGGTTTACCCGGGCAATAATTCCGAAGAACACAGGAAACCGTTTACGGAAGCGGCGTTTAAATTGGACGGTCCCACCGAAAGCGCCTCTGCCGTCATGCCGTACTACACGGTTTCTTGGGGCCTCGACACCAAAAACGGCAAAAACGTCGGCAACTCGTACAGCGAGTATCTCATCAAAGATCTCCTGCGCGAAAAATACGGATTTAAGGGTGTCGTTTGCACAGACTGGGGCATCACGCAGGATCCCGCGCCCATTATGGATACGTTTGCAAGCCGCTGCTTTAATATGGAAAACATGACCGAGGGCGAGCGCTGCTTCGTCGCCATCATGAACGGCGTAGACCAGTTCGGCGGCAACGCAGAGATTGCGCCCATCATGGAAGCGTATCAAATCGGCTGCGAAAAGGTCGGCGAAGAAGCCATGCGCGCCAGAATGGAGCGCTCTGCCGCGCGTCTGCTCAAAAATATTTTCCGGTGCGGCCTGTTCGAGAACCCGTATCTCGATCCCGAAGAGTCCGCCAAGATTGTCGGCAACGCGGAATTCTGCGCCCACGGCTATGACGCACAACGCAAATCTGTCGTCTTATTAAAGAATCGCAATCACTGTCTGCCGCTCCAAAAGGGTATCAAAATCTACGTGCCGCAGCGCAAGCTCCGCGCCATGAAGGGCTTCATGCGCAACGATATTCCCGCCCACACGGAAGACCCCGTGACGGACGAGGTGATTTCGAAATACGGTGTGCGCGTCCATACGCCCGAGGAAGCGGACGTGGCGCTTGTCTTTGTGGAAAGCCCTGCGTGCAACGCGTATTCTACGGAAGACGTCGCAAACGGCGGCAACGGCTACCTGCCCATCACACTCCAGTACCGCCCCTATACGGCGGTGAACGCGCGCGAAGTGAGTATTGCGGGCGGCGATTTCCACGAGGATTTCACAAACCGCAGCTACCGCGGCAAAACGAACATTGCCTATAATGAATACGACCTGGATAACATTCTAAACTGTCGCGAGGCGATGGGAGACAAGCCCGTCATTGTCTGCGCAGCGATCAACAACCCAATGGTCATGCACGAGTTCGAGCGCGAAACGGACGGCATCGTCGTCGAGTTCGGTGTTTCCCGCGCCGCGGTGCTCGACGTCGTCTTCGGCGATTACGATCCCACCGGCCGTCTGCCCGTGCAGATGCCGAAGGACATGGACACCGTGGAAAAGCATTGCGAAGACGTTCCGTTTGACCTTGAAGTGCACGTGGATGAATTCGGCCACGCCTACGACTACGGCTTCGGCATGAATTATGAAGGCGTCATCGAGAAATAAGGAGTGACATCTAATGAATACAGTAGAAAAATGGGGGCTTTTTGAAGTTTCCCTCAAGGGTCCGTCTGCGGGCAACCCGTTTACGGAGCAGTCCGTTTCCGCCACGTTCCGCAGCAAAAACGAAATCGTCACGGTAGATGGCTTCTATGACGGCGACGGCGTTTATAAAGTGCGCTTCATGCCGTCTTTTACGGGCGATTACGTCTATGAAACGGTCGGCAGCTTCCCGGAAGCGGAGTCTGCCGGCGATTTCACCGTAACGGAGCCGACCGGCAATAACCACGGCCCGGTGCGTATTGCGAACACGTACCATTTCGCCTATGAAGACACCACGCCGTACTATTCCGTCGGCACCACGTGCTACGCGTGGGCGCACCAGCCGGAAGAAGTGCACAAGCAAACGCTCGAGGAGCTCGATAAGGGCTACTTCAACAAAATGCGTTTCTGCGTCTTTCCGAAGCACTACATCCACAATTTCCGCGATCCGGAGACCTTCCCGTATGAGGGCACCCCGGTCGATAATTCAAACCTCACCGAAGAAAACTTCTCGTATTTCGTCGATTTTTCCGGCAACAACTGGGATTTTACGCGTTTTAACCCCGAGCATTTTCGCCGCATGGAGCGCTGCATCGTAGAATTGCAGGAGCGCGGTATCGAGGCCGACATCATCGTTATGCATCCCTACGACCGCTGGGGCTTCTCCGCCATGAACCGCGAGCAGGACGACCTCTACTGGAACTACGTCATCGCGCGCTTTTCCGCCTACCGCAACGTGTGGTGGAGCCTTGCAAACGAATACGACCTCATGCGCGCCAAGAAGCTTGAGGACTGGGAGCACTACGCAGACTTGCTCTGCAAAAAAGATCCGTACAACCACATGCGTTCCATCCACAACTGCATACCGTTCTACGACCACACCCGTCCGTGGATTACGCATTGCAGCTTGCAGCGCCAGGATCTCTACCGTCACGTGGAATACACCACCGATTACCGCACGCGCTACCAAAAGCCTATCGTGTGGGATGAGATTGCCTACGAAGGCAATATCGATATGGGCTGGGGCAATATCTCCGGGCAGGAGCTCACCCGCCGCTTCTGGGAAGCTTCCATGCGCGGCGGCTACGCAGGCCACGGCGAGACTTTCATGAACCCCGAAGACATCTTGTGGTGGAGCCACGGCGGCAAGCTGCACGGCGAAAGCCCCGCGCGCATCCGCTTCCTGCATGAAATTCTCACGCAGACGCCCGGTCTCGGCTTAAAGCAAGGCCCCGGCGCATTTGATGAGACCGTCGCCGTGCCGGACGAGATGATCCCCGTCACCGGCTACGAGATTCACTACTACGGCTTCGGCCGCCCGAGCTTCCGCGATTTCGTAAAGCCCGCGGGCGAAAACTGGCGCGTGGAGATCATCGATACGTGGAACATGATCATCACCGAGGCCGGCGTGCACAGCGGCAAGTTCCGCATTGCGCTGCCGGGCCACGAGTACATGGCCGTGCGCCTTACGCGCGTGTAAACATTCATAAAGCGTATAAATTTAAATAAACCGTAAAAGAGGGCACCCGCAGCGCTGCGCGGTGTCCTCTTTACTTGACAGAATCTTTCCCGCGCCGTACAATAAACCCAAGAGAACAAAGAAATATTCCGAAAGGATGACTATATTTTGGCGAATAAAAGAAAACGCCCCGCTGCTATGCGCGAGGAAGAGCGGCAGGCACAGCGCGCAGCCGCCCGTGCGGAGCGACGCACAAGGCGAGCCGCAGAGCAGGCCGCACAAAATGTCCCGCAGAAGACGGAAGCCCCGAAAGCGCCGCAAAAAGCAGGCGTGCCTCATAAAAAGAAGAAGATCAACAAGTTCCGCGTGGCGGTTGTCTGCACCGCCGCCGTGCTCGTGGCGCTCGTTGCCCTCGGCGTGGCCAGCGCTGCCGGTGTGCGCACACCCATCAGCAGTATCGCCGCAGACGGCGAGCCGGAGTTCTTCTCCACCGTAAAACCGCAGGCCAGCGCTGCACCGGCAGAAAATACCGCTTCCGCCGCGCCTACGCCGTCTTCCGCTTTCGACGGCGCACTTTTCATCGGCGACAGCATGACGACGTGCCTGAAAAACTACGTCACGGACGGCGCAGGCAGCACCACCGCTTTGAGCGACGCGGAATTCATGACCCGCAGCGATTATTCGTGGGGCGAAGCGCAGGACGAATTAAACGGTGGTGAGGGCGGCCTGCGGCTCGACGATGACACCGCTCTCACCGTCACGGAAGCCATCGACCGTTTCTCCGCGACGAAGCTTTACATTCAGCTCGGCAAGGAAGACCTCACGTATAACGACGTCTCCGACGTCACGTCCACTGCGCAGGCGGTTATTTCCGCGCTGCAAACGAAGTACCCGAACCTTGAAATTACCGTGCAGGCCGTTACGCCCATGCTGGAGTGGATTGACTATCAGGGGCTCAGCAGCGGCACCATCGCGCAGTATAACGAAGCGATGCAGACCTATTGCACGGGCAAAAAGAACCTGAAGTTCTTAAACATCGCCGCATTCTGTACAGAGGGCTACCTTCCCGCGGAGTATTGCGCTGACCCCGAGGGCTTGTGCATCCACTTAAATGACGAGGGCTGCGCCATTTGGGCAGATTATCTCCTCGGCAACAAAACGCCGGAGCCGTCGCCCACCCCTACGCCGACCCCCGATCCGAACGGCGACAGCACCGATAACACCGATACAACGGACATTGCCGACGACACCTACACGGATGATTCCGGCGATTATACGGACAACACAGGGGATTACACCGATGATACGGGCGACTATACCGACGACAACGGTGATTACACAGAAGAATAACCTACAAAATATGGTATGTAAAATGTTTGGTATACCATATTTTGCTTTTTTCAAAACTTATTGAAGTTTTTTTAAAAAAAGGCTTGCAATTTAGAAAGAGATGTGGTATTATAACAAAGCCGTCAGATGAGACGGCAAACAGAATAGTTGGTGTTGATTACAACGAGGGTCCACCTGTTCCCATACCGAACACAGAAGTTAAGCTCGTTTGTGCTGAAAATACTCGGCTGGCAACGGCCCGGGACGATAGGTTGGCGCCAACACTTAGAAGAATCACAGAAATGTGGTTCTTTTTTATTTTTCAAAAGCTATAAGCTCCCTCTGTCAGAGGGATTTTTTCGTTTACGCTTGCTTTTAGCTGTCCGCGCAGAAAGCTTGAGCAAAACTTTATTCCTTCAACAGGTTTTACTTTACGACTTACCATATTCAGCAAAACAACGGGAAAAAACGTTTTCCGCGGAAACATAGTGCCAAGGAATATTGACATATTCGTGAATTTATTGTAAAATTTTTTGGAGTTCTGCTTTTTCTCAATCACGGGAAAAACGATAGATAAATGGAGGGGCGGAGACCGGCACTTTCCTGTGTGGCCGCACGCGTACCTCGAAGAAAGGTAAGTGTTCAAAAAGTGGAAAAAACCCTGATTTGTCTGGGCATCGCTCTGGTCGTCGGTCTGCTGATGTCCCGCTTGGCAAAGCTCGTACATCTGCCTGCGGTTACGGCGTACCTCGTCGGCGGTCTGCTCATCGGTCCGTTCTGTCTCGGCGCGCTGAACATTCCGTACATCGGCTTCAATTCTCTGGAGCAGGTGGAGGGCCTCAGCGTCATCACGCAGACGGCGCTCGGCTTCATCGCGTTCGCCATCGGCAACGAGTTCCGCGTCTCGCAGCTCAAAACGATGGGTAAGCAGGCCATCACCGTCGGCATTCTGCAGGCGGTCATCACGACTATTGTGGTCGATATCGCCCTCATTGTCCTGCATCTCATCAATCCCGCCCTCCTTTCGCTGCCCTCTGCCATCACCCTCGGTGCCATCGCCGCGGCTACGGCCCCGGCGGCTACGCTCATGGTCGTGCGCCAGTATAAGGCAGACGGCCCGCTCACAAAGCTCCTGCTCATGGTCGTCGCCATCGATGACGCTGTGGGCCTCGTGCTGTTCTCCGTGTCCTTCGGCATCGCCGGCGCGCTCGAAATGGGCAGCATCAGCGTTGTCAGCGTCATTTTAGAGCCCATTATCGAGATCGTGATTTCCCTCGTGCTCGGCGCACTTTCTGGCCTTGCGCTCAACTGGTTAGAGACCTATTTCCACTCCCGCAGTAAGCGTTTGTCCCTCACGGTCGCCTTCGTGCTTCTCATGGTTGGTATCTCCTCCATGGAATTTGAGCTCGGCGGCGTGAAGATCGGTTTCTCTCTGCTGCTCGTCTGCATGATGACCGGTACGGTCTTCTGCAATGTGTGCAGCGCTTCCGAAGAGCTGATGAGCCGTCTGGATCGCTGGACAGGCCCCATCAACATTTTGTTCTTCGTGCTTTCCGGCGCGGAGCTCGATTTGAATATTTTAAGCAACCCGCTCGTGCTGCTCATTGGCATCATTTACATCGTCTTCCGTTCGCTCGGTAAGATCTCCGGCTCTTACATCAGCTGCGCCATGACAAAGTGCAGTGACCACATCAAAAAGCATCTCGGCATCACGCTTCTGCCGCAGGCCGGCGTGGCGCTCGGCATGGCACTCACCGCTACGTCCCTTGCAGACGGCAGCATCGTGCGCAACGTCGTGCTGTTCTCCGTGTTGGTGTATGAGCTCATCGGCCCGTCTCTCACAAAGCGTTCCCTGCTTGCCGCAGGCGAAATCAAGCCCGAGGGCAAGACCAGCGCCCGCGAGGAGAACAAACCTGTAAAGCCCATTACCCTCAAGTAATTTCATAGAATACAAAACGCAGGAAGGCAAAGTGCTTTCCTGCGTTTTTTTCATGCCCGATTTCATCTTGAAAACAGGGAACAAATGTGCTATTATGGTGAAAAGAAATTCTTAGGGGGCGTTTTGAGTGCGCGTTGTGATTGCGATGGATTCGTTTAAAGGCAGTTTGTCTTCCATAGAGGCAGGCAAGGCCGTGGCAGAGGGCGTACGCCGCGCAGACGGCACAATCGAGTGCGTGGTGTGTCCTGTGGCGGACGGCGGCGAAGGCACGTCTGCAGCGCTCACAGAGGGTCTGCACGGCGAAACGGTGCGCGTGCGGGTCACGGGCCCGCTCGGCGAGAAGGTCACGGCGGAATACGGCGTCAAAGACGACCTCGCCATATTGGAAATGGCACAGGCAGCGGGCCTGCCGCTCGTACCCCAAGATAAGCGGAACCCCATGAAAACCACCACCTACGGCGTGGGCGAAATGCTGCGCGATGCAATAAATCGCGGCTGCAAGCGGTTTGTCCTCGGCATCGGCGGCAGCGCAACGAATGACGGCGGCGCAGGCATGCTGCAAGCCCTCGGGTTCGATCTTTTGGATAAAGACGGCAACCCCGTCCCGTTCGGCGCAGAGGGGCTGCGCGTGCTCGCGAAAATCGAGAACAAAAATGCCCTGCCCGCGCTCAAAAACTGCGTTATCCGCGCAGCGTGCGACGTCACAAACCCGCTGTGCGGCGAAAACGGGTGCAGTGCTGTCTTTGGTCCGCAAAAGGGTGCTACGCCCGAAATGATTCGCGAAATGGACGGCTATATGCGAAATTACGCCGCATTGACGAAGAATCTGTATCCCGAAAGCAATCTTGATACCCCCGGCGCAGGCGCGGCGGGCGGCCTTGGCTTCGCACTCGGCGTGTTCCTGCACGCGGAGCTTATGCCCGGCATTGAGATCGTCATGGAGGAAACGCGCTTAGAGGAAAAAATCAAAAATGCCGATTTCGTCGTGACGGGTGAGGGCAGATTGGACGCCCAAACCGCCATGGGCAAAGCGCCCGTGGGCGTGGCGAAGCTTGCTAAGAAGTATCACAAGCCCGTCATCGCGTTTGCGGGCGGTATTGAAAAGGGCGCGGAAGCGTGCAACAAAGCCGGCATCACGGCGTTTTTCCCCGCCGTGCGTGGCGTGACGACATTAGACGAAGCCATGCGCCCCGAAACCGCGGCGGAAAACCTCGCCGAAAGCGCAGAGCAGGTCTTTCGGCTTCTTACCCTGCGATAAGGAGGTACGGTATGCACGATATTTGGAACCCGTGGCACGGGTGCGTGAAGTGCAGCGAGGGCTGCGCACACTGCTATATGTATTTTCTCGACAGTCAGCGCGGGCATAACGGCGCGGAAATTTACCGCACAAAAACGGGCTTTCACTATCCCTTGAGCCGCGACCGCGCAGGCAACTACAAAGTAAAAAGCGGCGAGCAGTTGCGCGTGTGCATGACGTCCGATTTCTTTTTGGAGCAGGCCGATCCGTGGCGGCGTGAAGCGTGGGAGATCATGGATCAGCGGCGGGACATTTCGTTTTTTCTGCTCACAAAGCGCCCGGAGCGCGTAGAAAAATGTTTGCCGTATAACTGGGGTGACGGTTGGGAGCACATCTTTTTCAACGTCACATGCGAAAATCAGCGCCGCGCGGACGAGCGCATCCCCATTCTGCACAGCCTGCCGTTTAAGCACAAGGGCATCATGACAGCGCCCTTGCTCGGCCCCATAGAGATTGAAAAATACCTCGCGATGGGGCAGATTGAGCAGGTTATCTGCGGCGGCGAAAACTACGACGGCGCGCGTCCGTGCGATTATGACTGGGTGCGCTCGCTGCACAGGCAGTGCGCAAACCAAAACGTCACGTTCTGCTTTATCGAGACGGGCACAAACTTCATCAAGGACGGTCGGCGGTACTTCCTGCCGAATAAGCGCGTGCAAAGCGAAATGGCGTATAAATCCGGCATATCGTATCAGGGCAAGCCGATGAAATTCAAGCTCGAAGACGATTACGGCCTGTTCGACGCCGGGCGAAAATACGAAAAATACTTCGGCCCCCAGTGCGAAAAATGCGGCAGCCGCATGATCTGCAACGGCTGCGCAAGGTGCGGTAAATGCACTGTGCTGGAGGGGAAATAGAAAAGAGGGTTTAGCTTTGTGTTGCTAAACCCTCTTGATTATTTACTCAAAGTGATTTCAAAATCACAAGGAGTAAGATTTTCACCCGCGTACTTGACTTTAAGAATGACATAACCATCAGGAATAGTTTTACAAACTGGATTACTTTTTGAGTAGTTTTCGGGATAAATGGTGATGTCTTCATAGCATCGATGTTGAACGTCGTTTGCATCATAGACAAGCAAAGAATAGAGCAGGGAAGAATTTTCATTAAATTTTGTTTCGGGTGAAAGACAGACAGATAAAAAACTGTGGTTACCGATTTCAATTTGTTCTGATTTACCGTAATAAACAGTGGTATATTCTGAATGCAACTCACAATCTGAAATCTGTAATGTTTCAGACATATTTGTGGATTTGCAGCTTGTCAAAAAGCAAAACAAGAGTAAGATTAGAATAAAAACCGTCTTTTTCATATGGATAATTTCCTCTCTTTGAGTTTGATACCTTTAAACTAGTTTTCGCTAGTCCCATGTCAAATCAAATTCTCCATCAGTGCCATCAGGTATACTAATGCTGTTGGAAGGCAAATTTTCATATTCATATTCGCAAACGGTTTCCTGTGCAATGGGTCTTGAAAATAGAAAGAATAGCAAAATTGCAAAGGAAACACCGATTAAGAAGCCTAACAAGAGGACAACAATAATGTGCGCGGGACGTTCAAAGAAACGTTTCTTTATTTTAAAAAGCAGAGATTTGCGAGGGGAAAGCGGTTCGGTCGAATGTTCGGTTGATAATATCGATTTATCAAGTGATGATGTGTCGAGTGGTTCAGCTTTGGGTTCGTTTAATAAATAATCAATAGGAACTTGATAGAGCTTGCTGATTTCAATTAGGCGTTTTGAAGGTGGAACACTTGTCCCCAATTCCCAGTTAGAAACAGTTTGTCTGGAAATTCCAAGCTTTTCTGCTAATTCTGATTGAGTAAAGCCGGATTTCTTCCGTAATTGATATAGTTTTTCGTATAATTCCATGTTGTCTTTCCTCGCTTTAATTCTACACAAAATCAGCCATAATGTAAACCAAATTTAAATGGCAGATGTGCAAATTTTACTTGCGTTTGTGGTTTTTAGCGAAAAATAAGTTGTATATGCTCGGATAAAACAAAAGGGATAAGAACTTTGTCGTTCTTATCCCCGGTAATTAACCGTTTACTTCACTTTCCCCGTTTTCTTCCGTCCCGTAAAAATCGAAACGCCGAAGATGACGAAAAGCAGCAGCACCGCAAAGCACATCCAGCTCACAAACACCGCCGTGCTCTTGCCGCTGAACATATCGTAGTAGCCTTTCAGGTAAATGATGACCACAATCAGAGGCAGAATGTACTGCATGTAAAGGCGGATCCAGTGCGGAAACTTAATGCCCTCGCCTTCGTTCGCTTCCTTGAGGAAATTCTCAAAGCCCCAACCGTTTTTGCGCACGCAGAACAGTACGAACACAAGGCTGCCCAGCGGCAGCAGATTGGAAGAAACAAGGAAGTCTTCCATATCCATAATGTTGCTGCCCTCACCCAGCGGCTGAATGCCGGAAAGCACATTAAAGCCGAGAATCGCCGGCAAAGAAAGCACCGTGATCAGCACAAAGTTCACGCCCACAGCCTTTTTGCGGCTCCAACCGCCGATATCCATGAAGAATGCGAGAATCTCCTCAAACACCGCAATGATGGTCGAAAGCGCCGCAAACGACATGAAGATGAAGAACAGCGTGCCCCAAATTCTGCCGCCTGCCATATTGTTGAAGAGCGTCGGCAGCGTGATGAACAGCAGCGACGGACCCGAGCCCGGCTCCACCCCGTAGGCAAAGCACACAGGGATAATGATGAAACCCGCCATCAGTGCAACAAACGTGTCCAGCAGCACAATGTTCACCGCTTCGCCCGTAATGCGCTTTTTGCGGTCCAGATAGCTGCCGAAGATCTCCATGGAGCCGATGCCGATGGAAAGCGTGAAGAACGCCTGCGACATCGCCGCAAACACCGCGTTGCCGAAGCCTTTCTTTGCTACTTCACCGAAGTCCGGCACAAGGTAGAACTTGATGCCTGCCGCGGCATTCGGCAAAAATGCGGAGTTCACAGCCAGCGCAATCATCAAAAGCAGCAGGGCAATCATCATGACTTTCGTCACTTTCTCAATGCCCTTTTCCAGGCCAAAGCCGCATGCACCAAACGAAATAACAATGGCGACAATCGCCCAGAACGTCAGCGTGCCCGGATTTGTCAGCATATCGCCGAACACGCCCTCTACCGCCTTGCCGTCCAAGCCGACAAACGTACCGGTTGCCTCCATAAATGCGTATTTCAGCATCCAGCCGCCCACCATGGTGTAGAACATCATCAGCAAAAAGCTGCCGAAAATGCTGATCCACTTCATGCGATGCCATTTCGTGCCCTTCGGTTCCAGTGTATCGAGCGCCTTGCCCATGCCCATGCGGCTGCCGCGGCCCACGGTGAATTCGCACACCATAATGGGCAGACCCAGCGCCACAAGGAACACAAGATACATCAGGATGAATGCCGCGCCGCCGTATATGCCGGTAATGTATGGGAATTTCCACACATTGCCGATGCCGATGGCGCACCCGGCCGAAACTAAAATAAATCCCAACCGAGAACCGAATTTTTCTCTTTCTTTCATACGTTTTCCTCCCAAATTTTTTTCCCCTGTATATTTTAAAGAACGCATATTTGCGTTCTAATCGGGCGAGGTTATGTGCGGAATGCGTTCCTTTGCCGCACAACTTCATAGAACATCACGGTCGCCGCAATATTCCTCACTGCATGTTTTTCAGCATGGCGACCGCATCCCGCACGTATTCCGAGAGCGTCTTGTCCTGTACGCCCACTACGCTTACGGAGCAGCGGTTGACGGGAATCAGGATTTTCTTAGCAACGCATTCGGAAACAGCCGCCGCCATTTTCGGCGTGATCTCGCCCCAAAGTGCGTTTGCTAAAATAATGCCGATGGGTCCCACGATGGCGTCTGCCCACGTGCAGTTGACCACAACGGGGTTTTCGCCCGTGGCGGCAGCGTCCGCACCGGCGCGCAGCATGGCGCTTGTGGCAAGGCTGTTCGTGCCCACGGCAACGACTTCCGCGTCCGGCATGTTCTTTTTGATCTGGTCGGTCAGTGCCGCACCCATTTTGCCGCCCTGGCCGTCAATCACGAGTATTTTCATCAAAATCAACCCTCCGTAGGTTCGTTTGTGTCGCCGTCCAAAACGGCGGAAACGGGAAGCTCACCGTACATCAGCGACGTGCAGTTGATCTGCATATCGCCCACGGTGACGGGCTTGCCGTCCGAATACACCTCAAGCTTAGAAAGCGTCATGCCTGCAGCTTCATAAAATGCACGGAACGTCTTTGCAATGGCTTCCAGAGAAGACATGGAGCTGGCGGAGTCTAAATATTCCTGCAAAGCGCCGGAAAACTGCAAACGCACCTCCAGCATTTCGCCGCTCTTTATCGTGGAGACAACCTCGCCGTCTTTAACGTAGTCGAGCGCGTCCAGCGTCACATCCTCCGGAAATGCGCCCTTTTCTGCCATTTTCTGCACGAGCACCGCACCGTCTGCGGGCAGACTTTTGTAGCTGTACTGGTCAAGGCCGCTGTCGCTCGGCACAAAAATCGAAAGCGACATGTTCACGGCTTCGCGCGTGTCTTCGGAAGCGGTCGGCTCCGGAGTCAGCGTCACGTGGCTCACTTCGCTCTCCGCGGCGGACGAGACCGGCGTGTCGCTCTCTAAAATCACGTCCGGCGTGCGCACGTATTTCGTGCCGAACCACCCCGCGCGTACGGCGACAACGCACAATAAACAGATTACGATGACACCTACGGCCGCAAACGGCATGGCGCGGTCTACATTGCGCTTCAGACGCTTTGCGCGGCTGTTCGCGGTAAAATGCGGGTCTTTCGATTCATTCAAAACAGAATAATACACGCGGTGCAGAAGATCGTCCGGCGTTTCCAGGGTTTCTACCCATTCGCGCAGATCGTCCTCGCTCATGTTCGCAGCTTTTTTGGCTTTTTCCAGCTGATTTTGCACGGCAGAAGCGGATTTTCCGGTCACGCGGCCGATAAAGCGCGTGTTGTCACCTGCGCCGTAGTGCAGCGCCACCGCCGTCAGCAGCGTGTAATGCAGGCGTAAAATGTCGCAGAGCTCTTTCGGCGTTTCAAACGGCATGTCTTTTGAGCGTTGTGCAATCTGCTCGTCCGTCAGTTTTTTTCGAATTTTCTGTGCATAATAGTCCATGCAGGTCTTGTGCGTTGTGCGCAGCACCCAAAGACGCTCCTCACTTTCACTTTTAAAGGTTTGCGTGTCTAAAAAGTACTGCATGAATACATCGGAAAGCAGCGTAAGCGTCTCTTTGCCGCTTTTTGTGTGCATATAACAGATGCGGAACGCGTCGTCGCCAAAGCGCATCACGGCGCTTTGCAGGGCGGTTTCACTTCTTGTCTGTGGTTTTGCCATTTGCATCGTTTCCTTTCTCTGAGATGAGTTTGCGGCGGCGACGTTCTGTTTTCAGGTCGGAAACATCGCGGTTGATGCCGCTGTGCTGCAGCCACATGGCGATCTCGCCGCCGATGAGCAAAATAAACATGCAGGCATACAGCCATACCATTAAAATGACCAAAGCGGCAAGGCTGCCGTAGATGGTGGCGTAGTTTGCAAAGTTCTCCACGAAAACGGAGAAGAAAAACGAGAATAAGACCCACCCGGCAGAAGCCAGCGCTGCGCCGAAAAACGCGTTGCGCAGGGATACCTGCTTGCGCGGAATGGCAATGAACATCAACCAGAAAAAGAACAGCAGCAGGACATAGGACATGATGGGCTTAAAGCGGTTGATGAGCGTCGGGAACGCCGGCGGCATCACCGTGATGAGCCATTCATACAGCATGTCGCCGAAGACCATCAGACCCATGCTGACAAGCAGCGTCATGACGAACACGACCGTGTATAAAATGGCTAAAATACGCATAAAAATATAGTTGTGGTTTTTGGAAACGTCAAAAACGGAGTAAAGCCCCTTGATCAGCGCCACCATAGCCGTGGAAGCGGACCAAACGCAGGTGATAGCCGTCATGGAAATGAGCGTCTGCGGCGCGTGCACCTCTTGAAATAAGTAACTGACAACTTCTTCCACCGGCGGCGGAAGCATTTGAACGAATGCCACGAGAAGCGAGGTGTCTTCAAACCGAATGACCTGCAAAAGGGCCAAAATCAGCATGAGGAACGGAATGAACGAAATGAGGATCCAGAACGAAACCTGCGCCGCGTAGGAGTCGATGGCGTCGTTATTCAGTTTTTCATAAAACCAGCCGAAGTGCTTTTTCAGCAGAATTTTCACGGCGCTTTCTCCCTTCTCACGCTTTCCTTACGTCTTATCGCGCAATTTGAGAACAGTATAACACAGAAATATAGAATTTTCCAGTGAAAAAGCACTTGACAAAAGAAAAAATGTGTATTATAATAAACTACGCTACATTATAGAGCAGATATGGCGGCATAGCTCAGTTGGCTAGAGCATTCGGTTCATACCCGAAGTGTCGATGGTTCGAATCCATTTGCCGCTACCATCTGGCCCGGTGGTCAAGCGGTTAAGACACCGCCCTTTCACGGCGGTAACACGAGTTCGATTCTCGTCCGGGTCACCAGAAAAAAGAGCCTTGTCAAAAAGACAAGGCTCTTTTTTCAACGAAATAAATCCCTTCGGAATTTGTGAAATTGCCCTTCGGGCAGTGAGATGTTGCTGCGCAACGTGAAATACCTGTGGTGTGTGAACCGCGCTGCAGCGCGTAGGGATTTATTTCATTTCAATTGATGCGTAGCATCAAATTTCACATTTCGCAGCGCGAAATATTTCACTTAAAAATGTCGAATCTTGTCAAATAAAACACGCCGTCTGCGAACCGAAAGCGGTTCGAAGACGGCGCTTTAAAATTTATTTATAAATTACACAAATAATCATTCAAAGTCGTGGGTGTAAATTTCGCTGCCGTCGCCGTTCAAGTAGACGAGGCGGACGTGCACGCCGGAGAGGCCTACTTCGCTTTCGAGCGTATCGGCGATATCCTCAAAGGTAGAAGCATTTTCTTCGCAGCCTTCTTTTAAAGCATCGAGCACGGACTGCTTTATGTCTTCGTCGGAGAGGTCGTATTCATCTGTGAACTGATATTCATAGACGAGCGCATTGCCGTCTGCGTAGACCTTGATCGTCATGCTGTCATCGGTCTGATTTTCAATTTCGGCATCGATGGACGCTTTTACGTCCGGATCGGCGAGATAATCGGCGAGGGAGGCAAACATGGCTTCCCCGGTGGAGGCCGAAGATTCGGATTCGGAGGATGCAGTGCTGTTTTCGGAGGCGGCTTCGGAGGAAGAGGAGGACTCGGCGGAGGTGCTGCTTGTGTTCCCCCCTACGATGGTTTTGGCGGAGGTGCAGCCTGCAAGCGCAGAGAGCGTGAGCAGACCGGCGAGTGCCAATGCGCAGAGTTTTCTGAGTTTCATTTGGTTTTACCCCTTTGTACTCTATAAAAATAGAGAAAATTTTGGCGGATTTTGTTGCCGCCATGCACTCAATATAGCACATGGGTTTACAAAAATCAAGAAGCATACGGCGAATTAAAATTTGGAGAGGAAAGGAAAAAAGCGGGACGAGGATTTCGGACGACAAGACGGTAAAATTCATATTTCTTGGAACAGGCATGACCGAAATCATGCCTGTTCCGCTTTTATCGGCTCATCTTTTTTGACCATCGACCGTTTTGTAAGCTTATTATGCCGTTCGGGCATAAAGGCTGTGCTAAGCAAGAGGACTTTGGGGCGATTGAAACAGCAAAAGACTGGCTTTTACAACGCGGTTGACAAAATGGATCATTTCCTCTTTGCTGTATTTGTCATAGCCCTCCACAACAACATGCATCAAACCGTTTGACAGATGGGTATACATCATCTCAAGCTCTGTTTCGTCGGCATAGGGCAGCTCTTTCCGCCAGTAAGCAATGCTTTCCTCCTTGGCCAAAGCAATCATCCGCATGAGGACCGTTGCGCTTGTATTCCCCAGAATCAAAACCCGGCAGGCGTCCTGATTCTGATCGACCATATCGTAAATAGCTTCGATCAGTGCCGTCACATCAAACAAATTGACATAGCGAAGGGATTTCTCAAAGGCATCGATGAGTTCATTCTCAATGCTCTCCATCAGGGCAAAGCAATCGCTGTAATGGGCATAGAAGGTGGCGCGGTTAAGCTGCGCCAGCGCACAAACCTCCTTCACCGTAATTCTGTTTACGGGTTTTTCCTTCAGCAGCTTCAGAAAAGACTGCTTGAGCACCATTTGCGTATAGCGTTTCCTTGCGTCCATTTTCTCCATATAGAGCCCCTCCCAAAAAAGTTTACAAAGAAAAGCAACACTTCAACAGACAATGTTGCTTTTCTTTCAGTCGTATGGCAAGTGCTGATTGTTTCCGTCTTTCCTCTCAAGTATACTGTACTTGTGAAAGATAATCAACACTTGTATGCTTATTTGAGAGGAGGATTTTTGTATGTTTGATCAATATCTTGTTACAGGCGCTACCGGCTTCCTCGGTAGGGCTGTTGCGGAGGAGCTGGTACGCCGCAGAGCGCAAGTGCATGCGCTTGTGCTGCGTGATGACCCCTATATCCATTTGCTTCCCAAAGAAGTCCATACCGTCATCGGTGATGTGTGCGTGGAGAGCTCGTTGACAGACTTCTTTGCGGATGCCGACAGCCGTACCTGTGTGATTCACTGCGCCGGTATCGTCTCTGTCGCGTCCAGACCCGGTTCGAAGCTCTATCAGGTCAATGTAGGCGGGACATGGAGGGTTCTCCGGCAATGTATGGAGCATAATGTGGGCAAAATGGTCTATGTCAGCTCCGTCCATGCCATACCGGAAAAGTCAAAGGATTGCATCATTACGGAAGATTGCGAATTCTCTCCGGGGCTTGTGGACGGAGATTACGCCAAAAGCAAGGCAACTGCAACAGAGCTGGTTTTCGATGCGGCGGAGCGCGGGCTGAATGCCAGCATTGTCTTTCCCTCCGGCATCATCGGGCCGGGCGACATGCAGGGAGGGAGCTTCACCTCAATGGCGAAATCTTTTCTTCGCGGAAAGCTGCCCTTTGCCGTTCGCGGCGGATATGACTTCGTGGATGTACGGGATGTGGCAAAAGGCATTCTCGACTGTTCCGAGAACGGAGAACCCGGTAAGGGATACATTTTGTCCGGCCACTATGTTACCATTCGCAAGATGCTTCAGCTTGTGGGAAAGACCGCAAAGCGGAAGTATCGCCCCATCTGCCTGCCACTGGGGCTTGCAAAGCTGGCGGCTCCACACTATGAACATCGAAGCCTGAAGGAGCGAAAGCCGCTGTTTTTCACACCTTATTCCGTTGCCGTCCTTGCCTCAAACGGACAATTCAGCCATGCCGCAGCATCGGAATGCTTTGCATATCATCCGCGCCCGGTGAAGGATACTTTGCGGGACATGACAGCCTGGCTTTTGGAGCAGAGGAGAAAGGACGAAGTGTGACCTCACCTAAAAGCACCTTGGGCAGGCTGCGCGTGCTATTGGCATGATCTGCGGTTCCGGTTGCTATCCGTACGTATCCTGTGATATAATTTGGCCAAGAGAACGCGGAAAAGCCGTCCGACCCGCGCTTTCAGGAACGGCACCGAAATTCCGGCAGGGCAAGCGCCTGGCGGATACCCCTCTGCATTTGGAGCACCCGCAAAAAGGAAGTGAACGCTATGACCTGCGACGAGACTTTTTACCACCGATATTTGAACGGCGACGATGCGGGGCTGGAGGCCCTGATGAAAAAATACGGCAATCCGCTAACCCTGTATATCGACGGGTATCTGCACGATGTCCACGAAGCAGAGGATTTGATGCTGGATGTTTTCGCCTATCTGTTCACGAAAAAGCCTCGCATCCGGGACGGTGGCTTCAAGGCATATCTGTATAAGACGGCGCGGAATATGGCGCTGCGCCATAAGAGCAAGCGGAAGTGTCTGTTCCGTTTGGACGAGCTGACCGATGAATCGGACGGGCAGCTGCTTGTGGAGGAGGTTATCCGAACGGAAGAACGAAACCGCATTCTGCACTTCTGCATGGGTGAAATGAATCCGGATTACCGGGAGGTTCTATATCTGACCTATTTTGAGGGTATGAGTTACGCACAGGCGGCGGAGGTTACGGGAAAAACGGTAAAGCAGATTACCAACATGGTGTATCGCGGAAAGGAAAGCCTGCGAAGGCTTCTGGAACGGGAGGGGATTACAAATGCGGAGTCATGAAGAACGCATCGCGGAGGCAAAGCGGCGCATCGCCAAGATGGAGCGGGAGAAACGGCTGCGGCGCAATACGATTACTGCGGCTTCCGCTGTGGCGGCGTGCCTTGCACTGATTGTGGGTGTGTCTTTCGTCATGCCTGATATCGCCGTAAAAATTCAAACCGGCGGCTATGCGGGCTTTGAAACGGCGGCAAGCATCTTTCACGGCGGCGCGGCCTTGGGATACATCGTCATCGGGCTTCTGGCATTTCTTCTCGGCGTGTGCGTGACTGTTTTGTGCTTCCGGCTGCGGCAAATGAATCGGGACGACACACAGGATAAGGAAAGCGAGGAACGGCATGGAGCTGATTGAGAACCTGCTGCAGCTGTTGGTCACGTTCGTCGGCGCGCTGCTTTCGGGCATATCCTACCGGAAAAGCCGCAGGCAGGCGTATTTTCTGCTGCTGTGCTTCTACGGCTGCTTTGTCCTCGGCGCGCTCTACTGGACGCTGTATCTGCTGCTGTTCGATACCACGCCGAAGGTGTTTTATGTGTCGGAGTTCGGCTGGGTGGCCAGTGTGATTTTTCTGCGGATATTGCAGGCCACGCTGGCAGGCGAAGATGAGCACAGCTTCCGCTGCCGCAGGGCGTGGCTTGCGCCTGCGTTCGGCGTGCCGCTGCTGGCGTTCTACTGCACCTTTGGGGACATTCTCTCCAACCTGATCTGGTGCGGCATGACGATATGGCTTTCCTACTGCGCCATTCGAGGGCTTGCCTATGCAGAGACCCGGACGGGCGCGGCGCGGAATATGCGATACTTCCACATCGGCGTGCTGTGCTTTACGTTCGCGGAGTACTTGCTTTGGACGGCGGGCTGCTTCTGGCCGGATACTTCCCCGGCAAGCCGCCCCGTCTTCTGGTGCGATATGCTGCTGACGCTGACCATATTGGGGCTGCTGCCCGCTGTGAGAAAGGCGGTGGACGCATGACCTATATTGAAAACATATTCCTGTGCATGGTGTCCCCGCTGCTGGTGGCTGCTCTGTGCATGGGCAGGCGGCATCTCCGCTTTTTTCTGTTCTGCATCGTCGGAATGGGTGTGTGCCTGCTTTCGGCCTACATCAATACTTTCCTCGCGTCGGTGTGTCAGGCGGACGCCCTTGCCGCCACGGCGGAGATTGCGCCGGTGGTGGAGGAGATGATGAAGCTGCTGCCGCTGGTGTTCTATCTTCTGGTGTTTGAGCCGGAGGGGGATAAAATCAAGGCTGCCGCAATAACAGTTGCCCTTGCCTTTGCCACCTTTGAAAACGTGTGCTATCTCATTCAGAACGGAGCAGACCGTTTCTCCTTCATCTTCTTCCGTGGCTTCGGCACGGGAGCCATGCACGTTCTCTGCGGTCTGATCGTGGGCGGCGGGCTTGCCTATGCGTGGCAGCGGACATGGCTGAAAATTGCAGGCACCTGGGGGCTGCTGGGCGCGGCCATCACCCTCCACGCCGTTTACAATCTGCTCATCGCCTACGGCGGTGCGGCGCAGTATGTGGCCTACGCCCTGCCGGTGCTGCTGGTGGCGGCGGGAAGGCTGTCTACGTTCCGTTTATCGCGGATGAAATAACCGAACATTCACACCTTGAGAGCTGCTTTTTTGGCGGCTCTCAAATTTTTTTGGAAAATTTTGCGTTTTGGGTGAGAGTTTTTCCGATTTTATGTACCTATATAAGTGAAAGGGTTTTTAGGCCACAGTTTCAGACAAACCGAAGAGGAGGGTCAAGCTGTATGTACGATACCGCAAGACGGGTCGCACTCGTCCGGCAGCGGGTACGGAAAAACACCCGCCGAAGGCAGCAGCACGGCATATACGGACTGAGTGCCGCGTGTATGCTGCTGTTCGCGGTGCTGATGCAGGCGATAAGCACGGTCGTCAGGCCGGGACAGACCGCCGCATGGGGCGTGTTCGGCGCGATGCTGCTGCGCGAGGATGCGGGCGGCTATGTGCTGGTGGCTGTTGTATCCTTTGCCGCTGCGGCGGCAATCACCGCGCTGTGCATGCGGTTCAGGATCAGAGAAAACCGGAAAAAGGGCGGGACAGGCAAGCCGGACCCGCAGGAACAGGAGGGAAAAACGACATGAAGAAACGAATACTCAGCATTCTGCTTCTATGCTGTATGGTGCTGACCATGATGCCCGCGACGGTCTTCGCGGCGGATGGAGAGGTTGCCGCACGCGCATCGGAAACGGGCGGCCTGTATGAACACCACGAGGCCTGCGGCGCAGACCCGGCAGGGGCATCCGATACTATGATGCCAAAAACGAGGAGCGAGGCAGTCCGTCCCGCTGCCACCCAATACACCTATACGCTGTATTACGATGCCAACGGCGGCAGCGGCGCGCCGCCAAGTCAGAGCGTGACCAGTTCGGAATTTCATGTATGGGTTCCCATATCAGAAATAATTCCAACCCGTGACGGATATACCTTCATGGGTTGGGCGAATTCTCGGACTGGTAAGCCGATATATGGCGGAAGCGGCGGTTATACCAGTTGCCTGGTGGTACATGGGTATGATATGAGCACAACCATCTATGCCATATGGGAGGTGCACAATCATAGCTGGGGCGAATGGACCTCCAACGGCAACGGAACGCACACACGCACCTGTACCGCGGACAGCAGCCATACCGAAACGGGAAACTGCTCCGGCGGCAAGGCAACCAGCACGGAGAAGGCTGTTTGCGAAACCTGTCATACGGCTTACGGAGAGCTTTTGCAGCCTGCCAAAACGGTCATCACCACCCCGCCCACGCTGCCCCTTCCGGGGTATATAGGAAATGAGTATACCGACAGGGCGCTCAGGGGCGGCGAAGCGAAGGCCGAGAGTACGGGCGTCGTCGTTCCCGGCACGTTCCGCTTCAAGGACCATGAGGGCGGCAGAGTATACCCGGGCGAAAACCATATGGTGATCCTCTTTACCCCCAACGATACGGAGGCATACACCACGGCGGAATGTATCCTTACCGTGACGGGGACAAAGCGCACGGTCACAAGAGCCCCGGACGACGTAATCATCACGGACAAGCCCATTGGCACGGCGTTTGAGAATCTGGGGCTTCCTTCCGGCGTCAAGGTAGAGACCAACACCGGCGCGAGCTACAGTCCCGTGCCCGTGACATGGGACGGCTCCACCTATGACCCGAACAAATATGGCGAGCAGATTATTACCGGCGAGCTGCATGTTGAACAGAGTCACTACAAGGATGATCTGGAGCCGACAAGCGTCAAGGCCACCGCAAGGATAACACTCATTGACGACCGCGTCTTTACGCCCACGCTGGAGCCGCCCACCTATTCCAAGCAGCTCTACGGCGGAGATCTGTGCTTCCTTGTGTTTGCCGACAAATATCTCTCCGGCGGAACGGCCACGGCGAACGGCGAAACGGTTTCCGGCAAGTTCACGCTGGACAAAGATCAGAAAATATACGGACATTCATTGACGGCGAGCACGCTATTGCAGGCAGGGTCGCTGCAGCTGAAGGTCATCTTCACGCCCGACAATCTGAAGCGGTACAACAGGGCGGAATGCACCGTTGACGTGGACGTCATTCCCCGCACATTTGTCAGCTCCGATATCGTACACATTCCCAACAAAAAAATCGGAACGACCTTTGAGGAGCTGAACCCGTCAATGTCGTTCAGTTTCTCCGCGATCAGCGACGAAACGCCCCCTGGAGAACTCGAGGGGTATTCCATGGATGTCGTCACCTCGTGGGACAGCTCGACCTACGACCCCAATTCGTTTGAGGAGCAGACCATCTACGGCGAAGTCAACCGCGCCGAATTGGAGAAGTATTTCACCATACCGGAAAACGCCGACCTCCGAGCCGTGAGAAAGGTTCAGCTGCAGCCTAACCCGACCGAGCCGGAGATCACGCAGCTGCCCGTATTCCGATGGAAGAACGGCGATTTTACGTTGCCCGACAACACCATATTCACCTGGCGAAAGCTTCAGGTGGGAACCTACAACGATGAAGTCGGCACGCTCGTCGGCGGCGTGGCAAAGGTCAAGGGTACGGATGCCGTCGCCCCCGGCACGTTCTCCTTCAAGAATACCCCGCCGTTCTACCTCCGGACTCCGGGTGAACACGATGTGACGGTGGTATTCACGCCGGACGACCTGCGTCTCCACAAGCCGACGGAGATTACCATCAAAATCAACGCCGTCAAAAACACCATCGGGAATATCGATGAACCGGATCCCATTACCGATAAGCCGTTCGGCACGCCCTTTGCAGAGCTCGGCTTGCCGGAAAATGTGTGCATCAATGCCGTTGACGGCGCGTGGCGCTGGATCAACGTGGCATGGGATGAATCGTCCTATGATGCGGAGTCCGTGGATTGGCAGACCATCACCGGCACGCCGGTGTTTAGCGAAGATGACGGAGACGTCTTTCAGCAGCCGGAGCCTGCGGTAACAGCCGCGATTCGAGTGAAGCTTATCGATAACCGACCCCCTATGCCGCCGACAATCGTCGCGGAAAGCCTGCCCGACGGCATGGAAGGCGAGGCTTACAGCAACCGCTTGACCGCCAAGGGTACCGCGCCCATCACATGGAGCATTGTGAGCGGCGTCCTGCCCGAGGGACTTAGCTTAAACGAGGACACAGGAGAGATAAGCGGCACGCCTGCCGGGGAAGGGACCGAGGTCTTTACCGTCATGGCGGTAAACGATTTGGGTGAAGATATTAAGGAGTTTTCCATCACGATAGCCAAGGCTCCCGAGACGGAATACGCCGTCACCGTCAGGGACGACGGTCACGGCACGGGCAGCGCAGATCCCGCCTCGGCGACGGCCGGAACGGAAATCACCCTGACCGCTACGCCAAACGCGGGCTACCATTTTAAGGAGTGGCAGGTTATGAGCGGCGACGTGACGGTAAGGGACGACAAGTTCACTATGCCCGGCAGCGATGTGGAGGTCAAGGCCATCTTCGAGGAGGATGCGCCGCCTACGCCCACGGAGTACACCGTCACCTTTGACGGCAACGACGGTACGCCCTCTGTCAGCAGCATGACCACCACCAAGCAGAAGCTGACCTCTCTGCCCGATGCTTCCCGCAGCAAACACAGCTTCAACGGCTGGTACACCGAAAAGAGCGGCGGCACAAAGATCACGACGGATACCGTGTTCTCTGCAAATACCACCGTCTACGCCCACTGGACGCATACCGGCGACAACAATCCGCCCGTCAACTACTACACGCTGCGCTTTGAAACAGGCGGCGGCAGTGCTATTCCCGGCGTGCGGGAAACGTACAATACCTACATTGATTTGACCAAGTATGTTCCCACTCGGCACGGGTATACCTTTGTCTGCTGGTACAGCGAACAGAGCCTTGTGAACAAGGTCTCAGACATTTATCTGACCGGGGATAGGAGTGTGTATGCCGGCTGGCGCGCGGTTACAATCCCGCAGACCGGTGACAGCGGTCAAATGAATTTGTGGAGCACCGCGCTATGTGCATCTTTTGCCGGATGCGTTGCACTGATCGTATGGAAAATCAGGCGGTGGGAGAAAAAATCACTGTAAATCCTCAAAAAGTAAAAGTCTTATCTTCAGGGGCGCGGGCAAATAACCCGCGCTCCATACTATTTTCCAAAAGCAGTAAGGTGGCTGCCCTTTAAAAGGACAGCCACCTTACTTTTTTGAGAGGATAAATCTGTTTGTCAGCCTGCATCGGCGGCAAGAGCCTGGTCGATGAACTTTTGCAGCTTCTCCGCTTGATTTTTTTCCGTGATGGCGCCTACGATGGGTTCGCCCACGATGTTGCCGTTGCGGTCAACCACATAAGTGGTAGGATAGGCAAAGATGTTGGTGGTAAACTTTCCCGCCTCACCATCGGAGTTAAAATACACATTCTGATAGGTAGCGCCCTTCTTGGCCAGTACATCCTTTGCTTCGGAAATTGCCGCTTCGTCGCCGTCCAGCGTGAAGGTGTTGACGCCGATGAGGGAGCCGCCCTTCTCCGCAAGCTCTTTGTTCAGTGCATCCAGCTCGGAAAGCTCGCCCACGCAGGGATTGCAGGTTGTGAACCAGAAATTCACCACGGTGACGGCGTTGGCAGAGAACAGCTCGTCACTTTTCACCGTATTTCCATCCAGGTCCTTGCCCTCAAAGGTGGGGAATTTCTGCATGCTGCCGTCATCGGGCGGAGTAGTCGTGTCGCTGCCTGCGGGCACGCTCATAGCGCCATCCGTAGATTCCTGTGCCGCCTCGGGGTACTTTTCCTCAATCATGGTCAGCTTGGTTTCAATGTCGCGGATCTTCTCCGCCCCCTCCTTGAGCAGCTTCAGCTCATCCTCCGTAAACTGATCCTTGGCGGATTCGATTGTACTGAGCAGGAAATCACCGTAGTTTTTGCCGTCCTCCTGCATGGTCATGCCCTTGTCGGCTGCCATGAATACCTTTTCCCAAAGGGCTGTGTTCTCCGAGAGAATGGCGTTTTCCTGCGCCATCAGATCTTTGTGCATGGCGACCGCTTCCTCGGCATTCTTCGGTTCGCTGCTCATTCCGTCCGTTTTGTCTCCGTTCTTTGTGCCGCAGGCTGTCAAAGACAGCATCATCAGGGCGAGAAGCAGCAGTGCCAGCAATCGGCCGGCCGTATTCGTTCTATTCGTTTTCATCTGTTTTTTTCTCCTTGTTATTATTGTTTATTATTTTCTGCGGCTTTTTTTGCCGCTTTTGTTTTATCTTTACCGTCTCCGAAGCCGTAACGGAAGCGCACGGCGCCCGTCGGACAGGTGCGTATGCACATTCCGCAGCGGATACACTCGGTATGGTTGGGCGCTTTTGTTACATCCACATCCATCTTGCAGGCTTTGGCGCATTTTCCGCAGGATACACACTTGTTTTTGTCCACCTTTATCTGAAAGAGAGATACCCGGTTGAACAGTGCGTAAAACGCCCCCAGCGGACAGAGCCACTTGCAGAAGGGGCGGTAGAATACCACGCTCAGTACGATTACTGTAAGCAGGACGCCGAATTTCCATGTAAACAGGCTTCCCAGCGCCGACCGGATACCGGAATTGGCAAGGGACAGCGGGATGGCCCCCTCCAGCACGCCTTGTGGGCAGAGGTATTTACAGAAGAACGGGTTGCCCATGCCTACATCGTTTACAAGGAACGCCGGCAGCAGGAAAACCATCACCAGCAGTACGGCGTACTTGAGGTATCGCAGGGGCTTGAGTTTCTTTGTGGAGAACTTCTTCGTGGGAATTTTATGCAACAGTTCCTGAAACCAGCCGAAGGGGCACAGAAAACCGCAGATAAAGCGTCCAAGCAGGACGCCGAGCAAAATGAGAAAGCCTGTGATATAATAGGAAAAACTGAACTTGGAAGAGCCCACTACCGCCTGAAACGCCCCGATGGGACAAGCGCCGGAGGCTGCCGGGCAGGAGTAGCAATTCAGCCCGGGCACACAGACGGTTTTCCCTGCGCCTTGGTACAGTTTGCCCTTGAGAAAGTTCGGCAGGTGCAGGTTGGTCAATAAAGCTGCCCCCGCCTGTATCCAGCCGCGGAAGCGGGACATAATCTGTGACGCGCCCGAAAACTTCTTACCCAATGCCTACACACTCCAGACATAATTTAATCGCTTTACTCAGTACCGTCGCGGCCTCACCGCGCCATGCGCCGAAGCACAGCATGGCGATACCCACAACCAGCAACGTGGCCTGCGCCGCTGCTTTTTTTGCACAGCTCAAATTTATCACCCTTTCACTTTTTCTGCCATCATCATAGCACAGGAAAGATAAAATCCCTGTTAAGAACGAAAATTTAATGCAGATCTTATCTGCTTTTGCTATAATAAAGAAAAAGGAAATGAAAAGGGGGACTCTTATGCACCTTTTGGTAATTGAAGATGAACGCGCCCTATGCGAGACGATTGTCCGCAGTTTGCGGCGCTTGGCATACAGTGTGGACTACTGCTACGACGGGGAAAAGGCGCTGGAACTTCTGGGTGTGGAGCGCTACGACTTGGTACTCCTTGATCTGAACCTGCCGGGAAAGGACGGCATGACCGTGCTGCGCACCTTGCGGCAGACAGACCGCGAGACGCGGGTGCTGATTCTCTCCGCACGAGGCGAGGTGGAGGACAAGGTTGAGGGGTTGGATGCCGGGGCCAACGACTATCTTGCAAAACCCTTTCACTTGGCTGAACTGGAGGCCCGCATCCGCAGCCTGACTTTGCGGCAGTTCACCCAGCAAGCCGTGTTGCTGACCTGCGGGGAGCTGACGTTCGACACACGCTCCCGCACCGCTGCCGTCAACGGGCAGCCCCTGACGCTCACACGTAAGGAGACGGGCATTCTGGAATATCTGATGGTGCATCAGGGACGGCCTGTGAGTCAGGAAGAGCTGATGGAGCACGTCTGGGATAACAGCGTGGACAGCTTCAGTAATTCTATCCGGGTTCATATCTCCGCCCTGCGCAAGAAGCTTCGCGCCGCGTTGGGGTTTGACCCCATCCGTAATCGCATCGGCGAAGGCTATTTGATGGGAGGAGAGGAAACATGAAGCGACTTTCCTTGCAGTGGCGCATCACCCTGATGACTGTCCTGCTCATCGGTGTCACCTGTGTTGTCATGAATCTGCTGCTTTGTTCCTCCGGTGTGTACTATATGGACACAATCGCGGACACCTTACAGGGAGGCAACACGGTTATTATGAACAGTGAAGGCGCAGAGAGCTTTAATCCGCAGCTCGTAACGCCCGATGAGAATCTGACCATTGTTGTCAACGGAGCGCAGGGGCGCTTTCGCATGACCAACTGGTATATTACGGCTGTGGTGACACTGCTTAGCGGCGTTCTGGCCTATTTTGTCAGCGGACGTGCCCTCAAGCCGCTGCGCAGCTTTGTGTCTCAGGTGGAGAAGGTGCAGCTGAACAACCTGGCGGATATGAGGATTAACGAGAATGTTCTGCCGGAGTTTCGGCAGCTGAGTTACTCATTCAATCAGATGCTGGAGCGGTTGGACAACGCCTTTGCCGCCCAGCGGCAGTTCACCGGCAACGCTGCCCACGAGCTGCGCACGCCGCTGGCACTGATGCAGGCGCAGCTGGAGTTGTTCTCCGCGGAGCATCCCGATATGCTGCCGGAAACGGCGAAGTTTCTCGCACTTTTGCGGGAACAGACGGAGCGACTGACACAGATGACCAAAACGCTGCTTGAAATGAGCAATTTGCAGCAGGTGGCGCGAAACGAGCAGATTCAGCTTGCCCCGATGGTTGAGGAGGTCTTCACAGATCTCGCGCTTTTGGCAGAAAAGCGCAATATTACGCTGGAGATGGAGGGAGACGGCTTCCTCATCGGCAGTGATGCACTGATTTACCGACTGCTTTTTAACCTGACGGAAAATGCAGTCAAGTACAACCGTGCGGGCGGCTCGGTGAAGGTTTCTGTTACGCAGGAGCCGGAAAAGATTCTGATCCGCGTTTCCGACACCGGCTGCGGCGTCCCGGAGGAATACCAACAGAGCATCTTTCAGCCCTTCTTCCGGGTGGATAAATCCCGCAGCCGGGAGTACGGCGGCGTGGGGCTGGGGCTTTCTTTGGTGTGGGAGATCGCCAATCTCCACGGTGGTTGCGTCCGGGTGGAGGAGAGTTCGAAGAAGGGCACCACGATTGCAGTGGAGCTGCCGGTACAGGGATAAGGCACTCGAAATCTCCGGTGAGCCGTTCGCGGAATACGAACAGATTTAGAAAGAGCAGCGGTTTTGCGATGAACAGAAGGGAAAGTGATGAACACATGAGAATCTTATATGAGCTGTCTTGGTTATGGGAAATGCTGGGCATCGCGCTTGCTGCTGCAGCTGTCTGTGTGACTTGTGCCGCACTGATTTGCAAAGCAACGAAGAGGCGGCCCAACAAAAAAATGCTGGCAGTCGTAGGGACGGCGGCATTTGCCGGTGCAATTCTGGCAGTCCTTCTGATTGCGCGGACACCGATGCCGCTTTGAAGATATTTAATCCTTCGGCAGCTTGGTCGACAACACGAAGAAGTCTGCCGACACAATTTGTGATCGGAGAATATATAGGCTGTCAAAAAAAAACTCATGCTTTCAAACGGTGAAAGCATGAGTTTTTCAGTGTGCCGGTATGGACAGCCGCTGATGTGGTCGGCTTTTTACCTGCGATTCCATTAAATGTGTCGCTTTTTAAGGAGCAGGGCGAGTGCCGCGAGGCTGCCTGCGCAGAGCGTCAGCCAAAGTGCGGGGGCAAAATCATCGCCCGTTTTGGGGTGGTTCGTCGGGCTTGGGGTTGCGGTCGGGACGGCAATCGGTACGGCTGTGGGAGCTGCCGTAGGTGTCGCCGTTGGTTCCGCTGTGGGCGTGGCCGTCGGTTCTGCGGTTGGGGTTGCCGTGGGCTCCGCTGTCGGCGTGGCCGTCGGTTCCGCCGTGGGCGTTGCGGTGGGCTCTGCAGCCGGTGTTGCCGTCGGTTCCACGGTGGGGGTTGCCGTCGGCTCCGGGGTCGGGGTCAGCTCGGGCGCGGCGATGGTGAAGGTGGTATTCAGCCCGTCTCCGTCGCGTGCCACATCCAAGTCCTTGACGGATGTACCGGAAGACGAAGGGTACTTTACGGAGCCTGTTACGGCTGTTACTTTATAATTTCCCGGTTCTAACGTGTAGGGAATCAAAATGCTTACCCGTGTAGAAGCTGGCAATATGTCATCATCCTCGTCAAAATTTACATATGTGAATGTCGGATCTGTGTCGATCACCGCACCTTTCAGTACGGTTGTATCGCCGGTATCTGTATTTGTAACGGTGAAGGTTGTGTCATCCGAAAGCACCAGATCGTTGACGGTGATGTCCAGTGACGGTTGAGTACTGTCTCCTTTGGATACGAACGGTACAAACCCAATGCGCAGCTGCCCGCTTGTAGGCCCCGGCTGTCCCGGCTCTACGCCTACGATCACCACGTCCTCTTGTTGACAGCCTGCCACTGAGAGCAGAGCGAACAGCAGAATGAACACGACTCCGATTTTTATACCCTTGTTTTTCACGGCGTTACCTCCTCATAAATTTGAACGGTGTTTGTTGTGTTCATTATACCATGACATGGTGTGAACGTCAATTAGAATATGCTTAGAATTTATTCGTTTTTATTTTACAGCGGGCAAAATTTTCCGTTGCAGCGGGCAAAACGTTTTTTCTTGCAAATGGGTGTTGCTATCTGCCGTGGGGTATGGTAAAATCAAGCTGTATGACCCGTTCTATAATAAGAAGAACGAGGAAAAAGAGAGGATTGGTTCAAATTATGAAAAATATAAAAAAGCTGCTGGCTGTTCTGCTGGCTGCGCTGCTGTGCGTATCTGTGACGGCCTGTGCAAACAACAGCTCTTCAAGCACGGCGGTCGCAACGCTGGAGACGTCTTCCGCGGCGAGCGAGGGCGAGACCGCGGAGAGTACCGACAAAGACCCTGCGGGCTATGACGATGATATTCAGGGCCTTTGCAAGTATCTTGAAGACTGCAAGGTGGCAGCGGGCGAAAAGGTGCAGATGTCTTACGACGTCATCGGCGCCGAAAACGGCTATAAATATGTATACCGCTACGCAGATTCCGCTGTGCAGCTTGAAGTGTATGAGTTCCCGACGGAGCTTTCCGAGACCGCTAAGGCGCTTCAGGACGCTGTGCGCGCAGACGGCACGTTTAAGGTGCTGGATAACACCGTGCCGGGTTATCTTTCAAACGACGGCCGCTTCCTTTTGATCTACACCGACGCGAAGTCGGAAAAGGAAGACGCGAATAAAACACACAAGGAGCACGTTCTGAAGTGCTTCAATACGTTTGCGGACGCAAAGGCAAAATAAAAATTATAGGGGGCGGAAAGGCATGTGCTTTTCCGTCCTTAGTGCTTTCTTATTTTAAAAAATCGGCGGCGGTTAGGCATAAATGGGCATGAAACGCGCCGAGAGGGGAGTTGTACACCATGAACACACAAGATACCGTGCACCGCAAAAGCGCCGCAGAGCTGCGCATACGGCGCGTGATGGATGCACTGGAGAAAAACAACATGCAGGCGTATTATGCGCCCACGTGTGCGGACGCCGTAAAAATCGCAAAAGAGCTGCTGCAGCCGGGCGATGTGATCTCCTGCGGCGGCAGCGTGACGCTGGATGAGACCGGCGTGATGGATTTAATGCGCTGCGGGGACTATGAATTTTTGGACAGAACAGCCGCGAAAACGCCCGAGGAGCGCGAGAAGCTGTACCGCGAGGTGTTTTCCTCTGATGTGTTTTTGACGGGCACAAACGCCGTTACGGAGCACGGAGAGCTCTATAATGTAGACGGCAACGGCAACCGCGTGGCGGCGATGCTGTTCGGCCCGAAAAAGGTGCTGGTTTTTGCGGGGTGTAACAAGATTGTGCGCGATATAGACGACGCCGCAAAGCGCGTGAAAAGCTGTGCGACGCCCGCAAATGCCATGCGGCTGAATTTGGACACGCCGTGCACGCACGGGGCGTGTCCCGGCACGGACGGCGAGCTGTGCGCGGGATGCCGCTCGGAAAATCGTATCTGCGCGATGTACACGGTTTTGGCACGCCAGCGCGTGAAGGGCAGAATTCATGTCATTCTCATCGGTGAGGAGGTCGGTTACTGATATGAAAGAAAAGATACAGGCTTTTATGGCAAAACGACAGGCAAAAGGAAAGCGGTCCTACGAGATCGACATGTGCAACGGTCCGCTGCTGGGCAAAATTCTGCGCTTTGCGGTGCCGCTGATGCTGGGCAGCCTGTTCCAGCAGTTCTACAATCTGGCCGATACCATCATCGTGGGCCGCTTTGTGGGCGTGGAAGCGCTGGCGGCCGTGGGCAGCGTGGGCGGCCTGAACTATCTGGTGCTGGGCTTTGTCAACGGCATTGCCTGCGGCTTTTCCATCCCCATCTCCTGGACCTTCGGTGCCAAGGATTATAAGGAGATGCGCCGCTACACGGCCAACACCGTGTGGCTGTCGGCAGCCTTTGCAGTGGTGCTGACGGTGGTCACCGTGGCGCTCACCCGCGCCGTGCTGGTGTGGACCAACACCCCGGCCAACATCATCGATATTGCAGATATTTACATCCGCACCATCTTCTGGGGCATCCCCTTCACCCTCCTTTATAATGTGACCAGTGCCCTGATGCGTGCTCTGGGGGACAGCAAGCGGCCCCTGTATTTTCTGCTGGTGGCCAGTGCGCTGAACATCGGGCTGGACCTGGTGTGCATCATCGTGTTCCGCATGGGGGCCTTTGGAGCAGCCTTTGCCACGGTGTTCAGCCAGGCGGTGGCTGGCATCGGCAGTCTGGTGTATATCGTCCACCATTACCCGGAGCTGCGCTGGAGCCGGGAGGAGGGGGCCCTCAGCCTCACCCACTGTGCAAAGCTGTGCAGCATGGGCATCCCCATGGGCCTGCAGTGCAGCATCACGGCCATTGGCAGCGTGGTGCTGCAGGGGGCCGTGAACGGTCTGGGCAGCGACATCGTGGCCGCACAGACCGCCGGCAGCAAGGCGGCGCAGTTCCTCAGCGTGCCGCTGGAGAGCATCGGCACCGCCATGACCACCTACACGAGCCAGAATATGGGTGCCAAGGACCTGGACCGTGTGGACCGGGGCGTGCACACCGCCCTGGGCATTGGCTGCGTGTACAGTGTGGCGTCCTTCGTCATCCTGCGGTTCACGGATAAGCTGCTCATCGGCCTGTTCCTGGAGCCGGGAGAGACTGCCATTATGGCCAACGCCCAGAGCTTCATCTTCTGGAACAGCGTGTTCTACATCCCGCTGGCGGTGCTCATCATCTATCGCTACACCATCCAGGGGCTGGGCTATTCGGGCCTTGCCATGTTTGCCGGTGTGGCTGAGATGGTGGCCCGCGCCATGGTGGGCTTCTGGTTCGTGCCCCTGTGGGGCTACTTTGCGGCCTGCATCGCAAACCCGGTGGCCTGGTTCTTTGCCTGCTTCTTCCTCATCCCGGCCTATCTGGCGGTGCGCCGGAAGCTGCAGCGAGAAAAAGACCTGGAGGCTGCTGGGACCCGGGCACAAGCATAACGTATCCATCTTATGAGCGGGATAGCTGGGGCTGTCCCGCTTTTTATTTACAAATCTGCCGAAAAAGGCTATACTATAAATAATTATGCAAACAGGGGAGGTGAGTACATGGCAGAACAGGAGCTGGAGCAGCTGGAAGGCACGGTGGAGGACATCATCTACGAGAACGCCGACAACGGCTACACTGTGTTCGAGGTGTCCGGCGGCGGGGTCATCACCGTGGTGTGCGGCGTCGTGGGGGAGCTGCACGCCGGGGAAAGCGTCATCTGCCGCGGCCGGTACGAGAACCACGCCACCTACGGCCGGCAGTTCCACGCCCAGGAGTGCGAGACGGACATGCCCAAGGATCTGGAAGCGGTGTACGCCTTCCTTGCCAGCCGGTCGCTGCCCTACATCGGGGCCAAGACGGCGGACAAGATCATCGACCTGTTCGGGGCCGAGGCGCTGGAGGTCATTGCCAACGACCCCGCCCGGCTCACTCAGGTGCCCGGCATCTCACCGGACAAGGCCGACCGCATCCAGCAGGAGTTCAAGCGGATGTTCGGCATGCGGGAGCTCATCGCCTATCTGGCACAGTTCGAGATCGGCCCCCGCAAGGCCATGGAGGTGTTCCGGGCGTTCGGGCCGGGGGCCATGCAGGCGATTTCGGCCAACCCCTACCTGCTGTGCGGGGAGCCGCTGCAGCTGGACTTCCGCCACGCCGACAGCATCGCCCAGTATTACCAGATGGCAGGGGACTGCGCCCAGCGGCTGGAAGCCGCTCTGCTGCGCACTTTGCGCCACAACGCGGGCAACGGCCACACCTGCCTGCCCCGGGCCCAGCTGCTGGAAACCGCCTCCAACTTCATCCACCAGCCGCCGGAAAAGCTGGCCCGTGCGCTGGACAAGTGCATCGAGACCGAAGAACTCTGCGTGAAGATGTTCGACGGCGTGCCCTACATCTACCTGCCGGACCTTCTGGCCGCCGAGCAGGACATTGCCCACCGGCTGGCCATTCTGGCCCGGCGGGGCAAGAACACCGCCCGTGACCTGGACCGGAACCTGCAGGTGCTGGAACTGACCCAGGGCTTTGCCTATGCGCCGCTGCAGCGGGAAGCCATCCGCAAGGCCATGACCGAGAACTGTCTGGTGCTCACCGGCGGCCCCGGCACCGGCAAGACCACCACCGTGAACGCCATCCTGCAATTGCTGGAAAATCAGGCCGAGCGGGTGGCCCTGTGCGCCCCCACGGGCCGGGCCGCCAAACGGCTGAGCGAGCTCACCGGCCGCAAGGCCAGCACCATCCACCGCCTGTTGGAGGTGGACTACACCGGCGGCGTGGTCAGCTTTATCCACAACGACAAGAACCTGCTCAAGTGCGATGTGGTCATTCTGGACGAGATGAGCATGGTGGACGTCAAGCTGTTTCAGGCGCTGGTCACGGCCCTGCGTTACAGCTGCCGCATCATTATGGTGGGCGACGCCGACCAGCTGCCCAGCGTGGGCCCCGGCAACCTGCTGGGCGAGATCATCCGCTCCGGGCTGGTGCCCACCGTCTGCCTGAACGAGATCTTCCGGCAGGCCAGACGCAGCCTTATTGTGGAGAATGCCCACCACATCATCAGCAGTGAGCCGCTGCAGAAGGGCGGTAAGACAGACGATTTCTTCTTTCTGGAATCGGACGGCGATGTGGCGCAGAAACTGGTGTGCGATCTTGTCACCACCCGTCTGCCCCGGAGCTATGGCTTTGACCCTGTCCGGGATATTCAGGTGCTCTGCCCCACCAAGCTGGGACCCACCGGCACCCAGGCGCTGAACGTGGAGCTGCAGAACCTGCTCAACCCGGAGCAGAAGGGCAAACCCCAGCTGCAGAGCGCGGCCCGGGTGTTCCGGGTGGGCGACAAGGTGATGCAGGTGCGTAACAACTACGAGATCGTCTGGAACCGCATTGGCGGGGAGCAGGGCGTGGGAGCCTATAACGGCGATATCGGCATTGTGGAATCCATCAACATGCGCGACCGCTCCATGGTGGTGCGGATGGATGACCGCCGCCTGCTCTACCCGGAGGAAAACCTGAACGAGCTGGAGATCGCCTACGCCATCACGGTGCACAAGAGCCAGGGCAGCGAGTTCCCGGCGGTG
>OLPQ01000478.1_pt1 | contig 35360 bp, 42 predicted proteins | sample 1672451 | NCBI WGS metagenome assembly OLPQ01 (sample SAMEA3136687, study PRJEB25190) | human gut metagenome | biome: human gut; feature: human-associated habitat; material: faeces | place: Austria | collected 2013
ATAGGAGGTGCCATATGTACGCAATTATAGCAACAGGTGGTAAACAGTACAAAGTTTCTGAAGGCGATATCATTACCATTGAAAAGCTTGGAGTAGAGGCTGGTGAGACAGTAACTTTCGATCAGGTATTAGCAGTAAATGACGGAAGTCTGAAAATCGGTAATCCGACTGTTGAGAATGCTACCGTAGAAGCATCCGTTGTAGCTAACGGACGTGGAAAAAAAGTAATCGTTTACAAATATAAAAGAAAAACCGGTTACCATAAGAAAAACGGACACAGACAGTCCTTTACAAAAGTTAAAATCGAAAAGATTAATGGTTAATTGAAAAGGTAACATGTAATGGTAAAAATAACAGTTTACCAGAACCATGATCAGCAGTTTGTTGGTTTTGATTGTTTGGGACATGCAGAATATTCCGATGAAAATGATATCGTATGTGCTGCGGTATCCGCAATGACGATCAACTGCATAAATTCCATTGAAACATTCACAGAAACATTGTTTTATTGTGATACCAATGAGGCAGACGGAATGATATCTTTTCGAATTACGGAAAAGAATGGAACAGATGCACAGCTTTTGCTGAAATCGCTGATTTTAGGTTTCGAGAACATGGAGAGTAACTACGAAGAATATATTGATTTGATCTTCGAGGAGGTGTAGGAAACATGATGAACATGAATCTTCAGTTCTTTGCTCATAAAAAAGGTGTAGGTTCTACAAAGAACGGCCGTGATTCCGAGTCCAAGAGATTAGGAGCAAAAAGAGCAGACGGACAGTTTGTAAAAGCTGGAAATATTTTATACAGACAGCGTGGTACTAAGATTCACCCGGGTGTGAACGTAGGTATCGGCGGAGATGATACATTATTTGCAAAAGTAGATGGTGTATTAAGATTCGAGAGAAAAGGAAGAGACAAAAAACAAGCTTCCGTTTATCCAGTAGCAACGAACGAATAATGAATCCATCAATAGACTCGACTTTCATAGCCGGGTCTATTTTCTACTATAAAAAAAGGAATAGAAACTTATGTTTGCAGACAGTGCAAGAATTATTATAAAATCAGGAAAAGGCGGAGACGGACATGTCAGCTTCCGCCGGGAAAAATATGTGCCCAACGGCGGTCCTGACGGCGGAAACGGAGGAAAAGGCGGAGATGTCATCTTCCAGGTCGATGAGGGGCTGAATACACTGACCGATTTCAGACACCGCCGCAAATATGCTGCGGAAAACGGGGAAGAAGGTAAAAAGCGAAACTGTCATGGTAAAAACGGTGAAGATATCATCGTAAAAGTCCCGGCAGGAACCATCATCCGTGATGCACAGACAGATAAAGTCATTGCGGATATGTCCGGTGGAAATACCCGTCAGATTATTTTGCGTGGAGGTCGTGGTGGAAAAGGAAACCAGAATTATGCGACAGCTACCATGCAGGCTCCGAAATATGCACAGCCGGGACAACCTGGGATTGAACTGGAAGTTCGCCTGGAGCTCAAAGTCATTGCCGATGTAGGTCTGGTAGGTTTCCCAAATGTTGGAAAATCCACTTTACTGTCCAGAGTGACAAATGCGCAGCCAAAGATCGCCAACTATCATTTCACAACTTTAAACCCGAATCTGGGCGTTGTTGACCTGTCAGAAGGTCAGGGCTTTGTCATCGCAGATATTCCGGGACTGATTGAAGGGGCATCTGAAGGAATCGGTCTTGGACATGAATTTTTAAAACACATTGAGCGCACCCGTGTCATGATCCATATGGTGGATGCGGCTTCCACAGAAGGTCGTGATCCAATCGCAGATATTTATGCCATCAATAAGGAACTGGAAGCTTACAATCCGGATCTGGCGAAAAAGCCACAGGTAATTGCAGCTAACAAAATTGATGCGATCTATGCCGGGGATGAGGATCCGGTGGAAAAGCTGCGACAGGAATTTGAGCCACAGGGCATTCGCGTGTTTGCCATTTCAGCAGTCAGCGGAAAAGGACTGAAGGAATTATTATATGCAGTAAATGAGATGCTTCAGGGCATGGATCGTGAACCGGTTGTGTTTGAACAGGAATATGATCCGTCTACTGCAATGTATCTGGATGAACCGTATACTGTTGCCTATGACGAAGAAAAAGATGAATTTGTGGTAGAAGGTCCTCGTATTGAAAAAATGCTTGGATATACCAATATTGAATCCGAAAAAGGTTTCCTGTTCTTCCAGCGTTTCTTAAAAGATCAGGGAATTTTAGAGGAACTGGAAAACTTAGGTATTCAGGAAGGTGATACCGTACGCATGTATGGACTTTCTTTTGATTACTACAAATAAAAATATATCATTTCACCCTGCAGATTTCTTCTCAGACGATGCATCTGCACAGTGAGCCTATGGAGAATAATTATGACAAGTAAACAGAGAGCTTATTTAAAAGGTCTTGCCATGAATCTGGAACCGATTTTTCAGGTCGGAAAATCCAGTGTGACACCGGAAATAGTAAATGCGATTACTGAATGTTTTAATACACATGAATTGATTAAATTGAGTGTGTTAAAAAACTGTTTTGATGATCCACGCGAGATTGCAGCTGTAATCGCAGAACGTACCCATTCCCAGGTAGTGCAGGTAATCGGCAAGAAAATTGTATTATATAAACCGGATAAGGAAAATCCAAAGATTGTTTTGCCTTAATCCGTCAGAAATGGAGTATGGTATATGACTCTGAACAAAAAGAAAATCGGTATATTTGGCGGTACCTTCAATCCCGTTCATTATGGGCATCTTTTGATTGCAGAAAATGCCTGTGACCAGTTTGAACTGGATCATGTCATTTTTCTCCCTACCGGGCATACTCCCCACAAGGCTTTTATGGGAGAAAAAATGAGCATTCACCGCTGTCATATGGTAGAAGCAGCTATTGCTGATAATCCGAAATTTTCAATTTCTTATCGTGAAATTGAAAGCACCGGCGTCAACTACACATACGTGACGTTGGCTCGGTTTCATAACGATTATCCGGACTGCGAACTTTATTTCATCCTTGGTGCGGATTCCCTGTTCGATTTTGACAGTTGGAGACATCCGGAGGAAATCTGCAAATATGCCAATATACTGGCTGCAGTCCGCGGAAATCTCAATGCAGATGAAGTTGACCGGCAGATTGTATATCTGAAAGAAAAATATCATTCCGGTTTTTATCGCCTGAACACGCCGAATTTCAGTGTGTCCAGCAGAGAGCTACGCGAACGTATTATGCGGGGAACTACTATCCGTTACATGCTTCCGCCTCAGGCTGAACAGTATATCAGAAACCACGCTCTTTACCGGGAGGATTTCGCATGACAGTAAAAGAAATACAAAATAATTTAAAAACAATATTAAAACCTGCAAGATACGAGCACACACTTGGGGTAGCCAAAACCGCGCGTCATCTTGCTGAACGGTATGGCTATGACAAAGATACCGCCGAACTGGCAGGTCTTTTGCATGACTGTGCAAAGTATATGGATGATGACACAAAAATCGCACTCTGCAGGGAATACAAGACCTCTATCAGCGATGCAGAATACAAGAATCCGTCTCTGTTGCATGCAAAATGTGGTGCAATTCTGGCAGAACAGGAATATCATATTACCAATTTTGATATCCTGCATGCCATCCGTGTCCATACCACAGGAGTTCCGGACATGAGTCTTCTGGATAAGATTATTTTTATCTCAGATTACATTGAACCGAACCGGGACAAGGCTCCTCATTTAAAAGAACTGCGTAAGATGGCTGACCAGGATCTCGATATGACTGTCTATTATATTTTAAAAGATACCGTAGCATATCTGAAAAAACACGAGGAACAGACAATGGATCCGACAACACTGGCCGCTTATAATTACTATAAAAACTGGTTTGAAAGCCAGAAGAACAACCAGAAAGGAATAGGGTGAGTAGTATGAATGACGTATCCCGTGAAATGGCGAAAATCGCCTGTCACGCATTATCTGACAAAAAAGCAGAAGATGTGCAGGTAATTGATATCAGTGAAATTTCTGTCATTGCAGATTATTTTGTAATTGCAAGTGCTGCAAATACAAACCAACTGCAGGCAATGATGGACGCAGCAGAAGAGGAACTTTACAAAGCAGGATATCACTGCGCACAGAAAGAAGGAAATAATAACTCCAGCTGGATTTTAATGGATTATAAGGATATTATTATTCATTTATTTTCTAAAGAAGATCGTTTGTTTTATGATCTTGAGAGAATCTGGCAGGATGGTAAAGTTATTTCACCGGAAGAACTGTAATTTTTCGTTTATCTGAGTAAAGAAAAATCCGGAGCGGAAATCCAGACAGACACGGATGATTTTTAATCGTCCTGTCTTGGATTTTGCTCCGGATTTTCCCTGTCTACATGCAGAATTGCATTTATTTAAAGAATCGGAATGTTCCAATCACTTTTCCCATGATCATCACATCGGAGACGATAATCGGTTCCATAAAATCATTTTCCGGTTGCAGACGATAATAACCATTTTCTTTATAAAAGGTTTTAACCGTAGCAGAATCATCTACAAGTGCGACTACCATATCCCCGTCGTTTGCTGTTGTCTGCTGTTCTACCAGAATATAATCCCCGTCCAAAATACCGGCATTGACCATACTTTCTCCCTGAACCTGTAAAATAAATGTTTGTTCATTTGGCATAAATTCAGCCGGAATCGGAAAATAATTTTCAATGTTTTCTACCGCAAGGATCGGTTCTCCGGCTGCAACTCTGCCGACAATCGGTACATTAACCATTTCTCGTCTGGTCAGATTAAAGTTCTCATCCACAATTTCAATAGCACGTGGTTTGGTAGGATCACGGCGAATATAACCGTTTTTCTCCAGTGTCTCTAAATGTGCATGAACAGAAGAGGTAGATTTTAGTTTGACAGCTTCGCAGATTTCACGCACTGCAGGTGGATATCCTTTATTTAAAATCTCTGCTTTGATATATTCTAAAATTTCTCTTTGTTTATCGCTGATCTTTCCATATGACATAATATATTTAACTCTCCTTAATATTCATTACCTGTTTCATGGTTAAATTATAGCATAACAAACTAATGATTTCAAACATATTCGAAAACTTGTTCCGAAAATCTGTTCGTGTTTTTGCTTGACATCCGAACACACGTTTTGTATAATACAATCATCGAACAGGTGTTCCGAACATGATTTCGGACATTTAGCTAGTACTGTGTAAAGCAGAGAATGTATGGGAGGACACACACATGAGTACATATTCCGTAATTTACAATACAAATCCGTATCAGAAAGCGCAGGCCAGAACACAGAACCAGAAAAAAGCACGTATCCGTGCAGCTAAAAAGAAACAGGCACTGAAACGGCAGATTTTTGGAATCGCTTTTATGTTTCTTACTATTCTGGCCACGGTATTGGTGAGCACAAGCTGTCTGAAAGGAAATCAGGTAAAAGCTTCTTCCGTACATGAAGAGAATGTTTACTATAAAACAATTCAGGTAGAAGAGGGTGATACTTTATGGACACTGGCAGATCAATATATGGGGAACTGCTCTTTTGATCGTCAGGAGTATATTGATGAGGTGAAAGAGATGAATCATCTGACCAGCGATACGATTGAAAGTGGCGCTTATCTGATGATTCCTTATGTAGGAACGATTTCTGAGTTATAATACGATGTCATGCAAGCAATCGAACATTCTGTTCGATTGCTTGTGTAGAGTGCAGTGATTCTGAGAAGAATATGTCAGCTTTCGCTGACCAGAATCACGCACCAAGTCTCACATGCGTTTGACTTAAAATTACATTTCGGGCATAATAACAGAAGATCAGTCCTCCTTCTATCAGGCTGTGGCTATATATCATAACTTATCAGAAAAATGGAGAATTATCGTCATGCGAAAGAAAAAACCTTATCAGATTTTAACATTTCATACAACCTCAGCAGCTATGGCTATGGAACTGTATTGTAAAGAGCATGGCATCCCCGGTCGTCTGATCCCTGTTCCAAGGGAACTATCCGCCGGCTGCGGACTGGCCTGGCGTATAGAGCCTGAAGAATATGCTCGTTACAAAGATGATCTTCTTGACACCAGTGTTGAAATCGAACAAAATGTGGAACTGATGATTTAGTCTGATTAAAGAATAATTCGTACGGCATCTTTTGCCCCCAACATCATAGAAATACGGTCGTAGAAATAATTTTTTTCTTGACACATTCCCACCTTATCATATATAGTAGAGTCAATAAGAGGGAGTAACCTACGTGATTCCACGTTTACGGTGTCGTCAGTACGATGTGAAACATCCGGTGTCGTAAGCAAACGGTGAGACTTTTATTGTACATTGATTGTGCAATAAGGGTCTCTTTTTTCATTCAAAGATTCCTGAGTTTGCATAATCAACAAGCAAATTGCAGATAACATGATGCAGACAGATACAAGGAGGATTAACATGAAAGAAATGTATCAACTGACCGCAACGCAGGTTATGAAACACTTTGACAGCCCCATAGACGGACTGACATCCACACAGGCAGAGGAACGCCGCCGCACATCAGGCTGGAACGAACTGACCGCTGCGAAATCGAAACCTTTATGGAAACTTTTTCTGGAACAATTTCAGGATTTTCTTGTAATCATTCTCATTATTGCGGCAATCATATCCGGACTGCTTGGTGACGCAGAAAGTGCTGTCGTTATTCTGGTCGTTATCACTCTAAATGCCATTCTTGGAACAGTACAAACCCGACAGGCAGAACGTTCTTTAAACAGTTTAAAAAACTTATCCGCACCAAAAGCATCCGTATTTCGTGACGGAAGTGTTGTGCAGCTTCCTGCCAGAGATCTGATTCCAGGCGATATCGTCCTTTTGGAAGCCGGTGATATCGTTCCTGCTGATGGCCGGATTATGGAGTGTGCCGGTTTAAAAATTGATGAAAGTGCCCTGACTGGTGAGAGTCTCAGTGTTGATAAAATCACCGATGCTATTCCAGACCAGGTAGCGCTTGGTGATCGCAGAAACATGGTATTTTCTGGTAGTTTCATTACCAATGGGCGCGGAAAAATTATTATTACTGACATCGGCATGCATACAGAAGTCGGCAAAATCGCGAATCTTTTACACAATACCTCTGCGAAACGAACCCCGTTGCAAATATCACTTGATTCTTTCGGCAAAAAACTTTCCATGGCTATTTTAGTCTTTTGTGGAATCTTGTTTGGAATCAGTGTTTTTCGCGGTGAATCGATTGGAAATGCCTTTTTATTTGCTGTCGCTTTGGCGGTTGCCGCTATTCCGGAAGCATTAAGTTCCATTGTTACGATCGTTTTATCATTTGGTACACAAAAAATGGCAAAAGAACATGCCATTATTCGAAAACTTCAGGCAGTAGAAGGACTCGGAAGCATCTCCGTCATCTGTTCAGATAAAACCGGAACTCTGACTCAAAATAAAATGACAGTGGAAGACTATTATGTAAATGGACAGTCTGTTCCTGCAGATGAGACAACACCTTCTGATACTTCTCATAAATTACTGTATTTTGCCAGTGTGTTATGTAATGATGCAAGAATTGAACAGGAAAATAAAGAAATCGGCGATCCGACGGAAGTCGCCTTATTGCAGATGGAGCCACAGATGCACATTGCTATTTCTGAAATACAGGCAAAATATCCAAGAATCGACGAACTTCCTTTTGACAGTGATCGTAAAATGATGTCAACACTGCATACATGTTCTAAAGATGATCATAGTTCTGATTTTTCCGAAAAGCAGATTTTAATTGTGAAAGGTGCGGTTGATGTACTATTACAGCGAACAGATGCAATCTGGACAACAAATGGCACAATTCCTATGAACAGTGACGAGAAAAAACGGATTCAGATACAAAATCAGCAATATTCTGAACAAGGACTGCGCGTACTTGCGTTTGCCTACAGAGAACTTACTGTTATTGACAAACTAACCTTTGACCATGAATCTCATCTGACATTTCTTGGTCTGATCTCTATGATGGATCCGCCACGTCCGGAATCAGAAGAAGCAGTAGCAACCTGCATCCGTGCGGGCATCCGACCGGTCATGATTACCGGAGACCACATTGTGACAGCATCTGCCATTGCCAGACGAATTGGAATTCTGACACCGGATACAAAAGCATGTGAAGGTGCGGTACTTGATACGATGTCCGATCAGGAATTGCAGGAACTGGTTCCTGAAATATCTGTTTATGCCAGGGTTTCACCGGAACACAAAATCCGCATCGTCCGCGCATGGCAGGCACGCGGAAATATAGTAGCTATGACAGGAGATGGTGTAAATGATGCCCCGGCATTGAAACAGGCTGATATTGGCGTTGCTATGGGAAATACCGGAACAGAAGTTGCTAAAGATGCTTCTGACATGGTTTTAACAGATGATAATTTTTCTACTATTGTATCAGCAGTGAAAAACGGAAGAAATCTGTATCGCAACATTTTGCATGCCATTGAATTTCTGTTATCAGGAAATCTAGGAGCCATTTTAACTGTTTTAACGGCATCCCTTGCAGGACTTCCGGTTCCTTTTGCACCGGTACATTTGCTATTTATTAATTTATTGACAGACAGTCTGCCTGCGATTGCCCTTGGACTTGAACCGCACACAGATGATGTGATGAAAGAACACCCGCGAGCTGCCACCAGTTCTATTTTAACTGCCTCTTTTATGAAAAAAATCGGGTTGGATGGATTGGTAATCGGAACGGCAACCGTTTGTTCTTATCTCACGGGATTACAGCAGGGAAATGCTCTTCTTGCAAGCACCTGCGCTTTTGGAACCCTTTGTCTGGCGCGATTATTTCATGGATTTAATTGCAAATCAGAAAAACCGGTTCTGTTCACTAAAAAAATGAAAAATAACAAGTGGTTAATCGGTGCATTTGCACTGGGAGCTGTATTAATCACCGGGGTTCTCACACTTCCGGAATTACAAAATCTGTTTAAAGTGCAGACTCTGACGTTGGCACAACTTGGAATTGTATATCTCTACGCATTTTTGAGTTTGCCGATCATCCAGTTATGTAAATGGATAAAAAATAGAAAAAATTAAAATAGAAAGAATTGAGGACTAAAATGAAATTTCAGGATTATATACAAAAGCATAAATATTTACTGCTTATCATTGCAGTTTTGCTTATCATGATCCTTGGGAAAACTAACACCGAATGGAATCTGTTGCGTACTGTCTGGGAAATTTTGCTGCCATTCCTCGTTGGCTGCATTATGGCATTTATACTGAATATTCCTATGCGTTTTATTGAAAAAAGGCTATTTCGTAATAAATCGGACAGCTATCGAGTATCGACTCGCATTGCCAGCTTTTTATTAACATTGCTCATCGTTATTACGATCATCTGGCTGATTCTGTTTTTTATGATTCCGCAATTGACGAATAGTTTTTCCATGTTGAATGAAAATATCACAGATTTTGTACCACAATTTCAATCCAGTATGGAGCATCTGAATAAAAAGGTTCCTTTGGTTAAACACCTGATGGGAATGCAAACATTTGATACACAGCAGATTCTGCAGACAGTCTCTGATTTTTTGAAAGACAGTGCGAAAACAATTACCGGTTCCACCATTTCTGCCATCGGTTCTGTATTTCAGGGAATTGTGACTGGATTTCTGGCCTTTGCCTTTGCCTGCTATCTGTTATTCCAAAAAGAGAAACTGCAAATGCAGGTCAAAAAAGTAATTTACGCATTTTGCTCAGAAGAAAGAGCAGAGAAGCTCTTTGGTATCTGTGCCATGATTTCCAGAAGTTTTACACGCTTTTTTACCGGACAATGTCTGGAAGCATTGATTCTGGGCGGTCTCTTTTTGCTAACGCTAACGATTTTCCGCATGCCTTATGCATTGCTGATCAGTGTCGTGATTGCCTGTACCGCATTGATACCAATCTTTGGTGCTTTTGCAGGATGCATTTTTGGCGTTTTCCTGATTTTTATCGTAAACCCACAACAGGCTGTTGTGTTTCTGATTATATTTTTTGTATTACAGCAAATTGAAGGAAATCTTATCTATCCACATGTGGTAGGAAACTCTGTCGGATTGCCATCCATCTGGGTACTGTTGGCTGTGATCGCCGGAGGCAAACTCATGGGAATCGTTGGAATGTTTCTGTTTATTCCACTTGCATCGGTATGTTATACGTTGTTCCGCCAACTGGTATATGACAGATTAAAAGAAAAAATAGGAAAACAGAGTGAAGATGAAAACAGACCTGGGCAATAAAATGCCCCGGTCTGTTAAGTACAATCATACTATGAATAAAACCATTCATATTGATTTTTTTTCGTCAATGATGAATTTCTTCCTAGCTTGCCAGCACTTATTATTTTATGAGTTCATCCGAATCCAGCACAATGGTAAACGGTCCATCATTCATCAGTTCTACTTTCATATCTGCACCAAAGCTTCCTGTCTCTACAACCGGAAGTTCTTTTTTGCATGCCGCAATGATATATTCATATAAGCTGTTTGCAAGCTCCGGATTTCCTGCTTTAATAAAGGATGGACGATTTCCTTTTTTGCAGTCTGCATATAAGGTAAACTGAGAAATCAGCAGCAGTTCCCCATCTACATCTTTAAGTGCCAGATTGGTTTTTCCATTTTCATCCTCAAAAATACGCATACCAATCAGTTTTTTAATCATCTTATCTGCAATCTCGGTGTTATCTTCCTCGGAAACACCAATCAGAACTAAAAATCCTTTCCCGATTTTTCCAATCACTTCGTTGTCTACTGTCACGGAAGCGTGCTGTACACGCTGAATTACAAATTTCATACGGTCAAAATCCTTTCTTCATAAACTCGAAACAGCGAAATGTACCTGTACTGCCGTATCATTGTCCATTTCGTTCAAACACATATTTCTCGGAATCAAATTCAAAACAGATGTTCGAAACTGTTTACCAAAGTAGCAAAATATGTTATATAAAATTATAGGAAGTTCTGAAAATGCCTAAACTGCTGGAATATAGCGTAAATACTGGATTAAAAGCGTTTTTGTGTATTTCACATATGGTCACGTATGGTCACACCCGGTAACGAAAATTGGTGTAGTAACAAAAATTGGTGTAGTGTTTGGTGTAGAAAAAGTCTCATATTACAGTACAGTTCTTTATGAAAAAAATATGTGTTTTCATTCGCATCTCTGCTATGTATAACATGACAATTCGGACATTTCAAAACCATAAATAGTTGATCAATATACGTATTTAATATTTAACATCACCTTCTTTCTTGACCTCGATTTACATTGTATTCTTAATATTTCTATCGTTACATTTCATACATTACAGATAAAATATCTATCTGCTCATAAAGCATTCACATCTCAGATCCTTTTCCATATATCAATAAATCTATTGTGTCTTTTGACATATATCAAAAAAATAGTGCTTCGTATCATCCGATTTCTGTTTTAATCCCAGTAATTTCTTTCTATATATGCAGACAATATATAATAAAATTGTTTGTTTTTGATTTTCATTTTCCTATATCCCAAGTATATAATAATTTATTATCTTTGACTACCTTAACCTAATATTAAAAGTTAGTGGATTGCAGATGTCTATTTTTATTTTATAGCATTGAAGTGAAAAATGTATATTAAAAAAGAAGCCAACTCCCTTCTGGAGTGAACTTCTTTTTTATGTTTCTTATGGGAAAAATACAATTATTTTACTAAGAAAAATTTCCTGTAGCCGAACATGTTAAGGTAACTGTTCTTGTAATAGATTGAACAGCGTGTCCGTTAATATAACGGACACCAGTAGCACTTGCTTTAGCAGTGTTACCAGATTTACTAGCTTTTTTATTGCCAACGGACCAAGAATTACTATATAAAGAGGTGGTGCAAGAAGCAGAGAGACAAGTAGATGTTCCGTTGCCATATGAAAAAGTACCTGTTACAGTTACAGCCCAAATTTTTTCGTTAGCTGCGTTATAATAAGTACTTGTTTTGCTTTTGGTTTGTGTTGTAGAAAACAATGAATAATCTGAAGGTTCAGATACGATTTCAGTAACAATATAGCTTCCGTCTGATAAGTATTCTATTTGTTGAGTAGGTGAAGCTGCATAAGCAGAAAAAGAAATTGAAAAAATTAGGATAAAAAATGAAAATAAAGCAATAATTTTTTTCGCATAATGAATGTTCCTCCTTGGTTTAGTGAATTTCATCAATCCAGTATCCATTGATATCATCTACAGTTTCTTGATATGCATTATAGTTGTTATGTATGTTTATGCAAGCGCCTATTAAAGTAGCAGCAGTGATTAATAATATCAATACTGTGGCTATTTTAAAACGTTTTGTTCTTTTTATTTGACGTACTAATTCATCTGTATGAACGGTTGATAAGTAGGCAGAGAATATTTCCTCGGGCTTTCCGAATTCTTCATGCAGGTATTCTAATGTAATTGATTGATCTTCTGGACAAGCATCAAAAATTGGGTAGTTGCTTAGAAACTTTTTTTCATTTTTAGTTATGACAGGAAAAAAAGATTTTACTTGGTTAAGATACTTTGTGCAAATTTTGTAATTATTTTGTCTGATTTCCATTAAGTTCATCTCCTATAAAATATATGGTATTTGGATCAGTGTTCATTTGAATGTTTGAATAAACTTGTTTTTGAAGATTATTCCATAAATAAAGCCTTACAGAAAATGTGATTATAAGTATTGCTGGAACAGTAACACAACATATAAATAAAATTTTTTTTATATGTTTTCTTTTTAAGCAATTTTTTAAATCAGATTCATTTAAGGATGATAAATATTCTTGAACAATCTGAGTAGGAGAACCGTATTCATGAAATAATTCTTGTAGGTTAGATATTTTATTAATATCACAGTACTCTATCAAATCATTATATAAAGACTTTAAATAAATTCTTTCTTTTTTCCTTATTATAGGAAATAACATTTGAGTTTGCTTGATATATTCTCGACAAATAGTATCCATTATTAACCTCCAGAAAATACTATTGATTTAATGATTCTAAAATTAGGGATACCCCTGTGCTTATATGATTATAATTTTGGGATAGCTGCTCCAAATATTCCAAACCACATTGTTCTAGGTGGTAATATACTCGTACTCTTTTTTTTCCAACCGTTCTACTGTATTCAGAAATATAATTTTCTTTTTCCAGTTTATAGATTGCAGTATAAATTGTTGCATGAGAAATCGATATTAACTCTAGGGATTCTTGTTGAATTATTTTAGTGATTTCATATGCGTAACTATCTTGATGTTTTAAGATGGTCAAAATTAACAATTCTGTTATTCCTGTCAGAAAATAGTTTCGGCTCATGGATGCCTCCATTCTTTTAATATTTAATATATACGATAAAACAGTAAATTAAGTCATAAACAAGATCGAGGCAGTTATTTTATAGAATTTATAGTGGCACTCCAATCTATATATAATAGTATACCCCAAAATAATTTTGTCAATTTATTATTTTGAAATAATTATTGTAAATATAATTATTGCGAAAAATATTATGGTGGCAAAAACATACTTGCAAAATAATATAAGGAATGATAATATTAAGTACATAGAAAATGAGTGTGCGAGTTAGAATGGGGAAAGGGGGATTCCGTTGCACTAGATAGGATGTTATGAAAAACATTGGTAAATAGAAACAAGTATGGGGTGAGTCTCGGTATGTAGAAGAAAGTAATATTTTGGAAATTATGATTTAAAGATGCATACGGGAAAAATAATTATTACTAGCAAAGGAGAAGAAATTTATGAAAAAAAGATTGGTTGATTTCCTGGATAGTTATGATTTATTAGACAATGATTCCGCAGCAGATATTGATAATTATTTATTGGTAAGTGAATAATGCGCAAACTTTTTCGGATTTTTTTGACAATTGTTTATTTTGTTATTTTTGTTTTTGTCATAAATAAATTAATTAATCATTTTCTGCCTATAAATCTTTTGACGGATATAATTACTCTTGTGTGTTGGGTAATTGCCTTGATTGCAAGTGTTGCTTTAGCAGAATATACAATGAAAAAGTTATAATATAATTTGATTTTAAGGGAAATTGTAAAAGTGGCAGAAGTCTAAAGGCTTCTGTCACTTTTTTGTAAAAATCACTGATTACATCGCTATTAATTTATATTCTTTGGTAATTATCAGACATAATATTTTATAAACTTTGTTGTAACAAAAGCCGGAAGTTCAGCGTTCAAATTTCACAGATCTTAATTTTGATGTTCGAATAAAAGAGGGAACAATTGAATATTCTTGTGCGATGAAATCGCACTTCCGGAAATTTGGAAATGATGATTTCCTGTTGGAAAGGAGGGTGCAAAAAATAACGAATGAGACATCAAATTAAAAAGAAAACGCATCCGTTGTCCATATTGTCGCAATCAGAGAAGTTTATGGTTGTCTGCTATCGGGATCTGGATTCTGGCGAAAAATTCAATGCCGTGGGAGAAAAACTCTGTATAAACTGTTCCCCATACTTTTGATTGGAAACATTGTTTCCAATCAAAAGTATGGGGAACAGTTCCAGACAGCGTATTATGAAAGGAGCAAAATGGGAAAAAGTCAAAAAGGGAAAGAATTGGGAATCGGGATTTCACAAAGAAAGGATGGTTTATACACAGGACGAGTTACAGATCCACGAACAGGAAAACGAATACAGAAGTATTTCCACAAACTTCAAGAGTGTCGGAAATGGGTAGCCGATACTCAGTATGAATTGCACATGGGAATGTAGTTTATTCGGAAAATCCTACATTTAAGGTTTGGTTTTTTACTGGTTGGAATCTATAAAAGGTTAAGTATCAAAGAGAATACATTTAGCAGCTATAAAAGCTTTGCAATACATCATATTTTACCAACTTTAGGACATATTACAATTCAAGAAATACAACAACAATGGATTTATATGTTGATCTATTTGATGATGTAAAATCTTTGGAAATTGCCAAAATACAGGGATATCTTAACGTTGGATCATTGGTGTAGAATTAGTAATAATTGAATCACATAAAGTCAGAAGAACTGATATGTAGTCATTTACCAAAATGCCAGAATATGCTATCATATTAGCAAAATATGTTATCATTTTAATAAAAAATCAACACTGAAACGAGGAACTGATATTATGAAATTGCAGCAGCTGCTAAGCCTTACCAGAAAAGCAGTCGATACTTATCACTTAATTGACGAAGGAGATCATATCGCCATCGGTGTGTCCGGAGGAAAAGATTCTCTCGCATTACTCTATGCCTTGCATGGCCTGCAGCGTTTTTACCCAAAGAAGTTCTCACTGACAGCCGTCAGTGTAGATCTTGGCATGGAAGGTTTTGATCTGACTCCTGTAACAAAACTGTGTAAGGAACTTGGAATTTCCCATCATATTATAAAAACGCAGATTCGTCAGATTGTTTTTGAAGAACGAAAAGAGAAAAATCCATGTTCTCTCTGTGCAAAAATGCGGAAAGGTGCTTTATATAATGCTGTCAAAGAACTGGGGTGTAACAAAGTAGCTTACGCCCACCACAAAGATGATTTTATTGAGACAATGATGATGTCCATGATCTATGAGGGACATTTTTACTGTTTCCCACCAAAAACATATTTAGACCGCATGGATCTAACAATCATCCGTCCGTTTCTGTATGTTGAAGAAGCAGATGTGATCGGTTTTAAAAATAAATACCATCTTCCGGTAGTGAAAAATCCATGTCCAGCGGATGGTGCCACAAAACGCGAATATATCAAACAGCTTATCCGAACTATCAACCATGAAAATCCGGGAACAAAGACGCGCTTGTTTACCGCACTGATCAATGGACATATTCCGGACTGGGAAGATCAAAATGAGTAACATTTTTTTGCTGATAAACGAAAAAGCAGTATCCGAACACAATTTTTTAGAAAGAATGATTTGATATGAAAGAACGAAAATACAGTGAGCAAATCAATATTGAAAATGAACAGAAACTGCGCGCACTTGTAGCTGAACTGCCACAGTTTTGCAGAGAATATTTTATTGGTATTGAGCCGTCAACATCGTCCCGGACAAGAATCGCCTATGCTTATGATCTTGGTGTATTTTTTCATTATCTGCATGAGAATAATTCCACACTATCGAAAATCGAAATCACGGATTTTCCCATTGATATTCTGGAACAGATCACACCGATGGATATTGAAGAATATCTGCAGTATCTGAAATTTTATACGCATAACGGGAAAGAATATACCAATGATGAGCGTGGTCAGATGCGAAAACTCGCTTGTCTGCGCAGTTTCTATAATTATTTTTTCCGCAAGGAAATCATTGAAAAAAATCCTGCTGCACTTGTGCAGATGCCAAAGCAGCATGAAAAAAATATCGTTCGACTGGATGTGGATGAAATTGCCATTTTATTAGATGAAGCAGAATCCGGTGAAAAACTGACAGAACGCCAGAAAATCTACCATAACAAGACAAAAAAGCGGGATATGGCCATTCTTACGCTTTTACTTGGTACCGGTATCCGTGTATCTGAATGTGTCGGTCTGGATCTGAACGATATCGATCCGAAAAACAACGGCATTAAAGTGCACCGGAAAGGTGGTTCCGAAGTCATGGTTTATTTTGGAGATGAAGTAGCGGAAGCACTGGATGCCTATCTGGATGAACGGCTGGAAATGGAACCACAGGAAGGCAGTACGGAAGCAGTGTTTCTGTCCATGCAAAACCGCCGGATCAATGTGCGGAGTGTGGAAAATCTTGTAAAAAAATATTCCCGACTGGTAACTACAGTCAAAAACATTACACCGCATAAACTGCGCAGTACCTATGGCACAACATTGTATCAGGAAACAGGTGATATTTATCTGGTAGCTGACGTATTGGGACACAAGGATGTCAATACGACAAAGAAACATTATGCCGCACAGGCAGACAGCCGCCGCCGAATGGCTGCAAGAGCTGTACAGCTGCGGGAAAAGCCGGTAAACACAGAGAAAGAAGGAACTCCACAAACAGAATCCTGATAGATTGCAGAATTTCATTGTGATTTTTCAAAAATCCACCCGAATTATGAATCTTTCCTCTTGTGCATTATTTATGACTGTGCTATAATTTTATCCGATATTGAAAAAAGCGATGAAAGAACAAGTACTGTATGCAGAAACATTCCAGAGAGAGCAGCATTGGTGAAAGCTGCTTATGCGAATCATGCAGGAAGACCAGTCTTGAGCTGTGCGTGAAAAATCATATCCGTTGCAGATTGTACCGGATTTATTTAAGCGTTACCGTATGGCCGCGTTACAGGCTAAATCAAGTAAAACATTAAGGTGGAACCGTGTATCATATGCACCCTTAAGTATATCTGGCAGCAGGTATTCTTAAAGGTGCTTTTTTAGTTTATAGTAGCAGATTAATAAACAAGGTTCTGGAAAGGAAAAACAATGGTTAATTTTAAAGAAGATGAACAATTAAACATGCTCAATCATTCCTGTGCCCATCTGATGGCTCAGGCAGTCAAACACCTGTATCCACAGGCAAAATTCTGGGTTGGACCAGTTGTTGCAGAAGGATTCTACTATGACATTGATCTCGGCGACGACGTTATCCGTGATGAGGATATCTCAGCCATTGAAAAAGAAATGAAAAAAGTTGCAAAATCCGGTAAAAAGATTATCCGTCATGAAATTACCAAAGAGGAAGCTCTGGAAATGTTCAAAGATGACAGCTATAAACTGGATCTGATCTCCAATCTGGAGGATGGCAATATTTCCTGTTATACACAGGGTGATTTTACTGATCTTTGTCGTGGACCTCACGTAGACAATGTAAAATTATGCCGTCATTTCAAACTGATCAGACACTCCGGTGCATACTGGAAAGGGGACAGCAAGAACAAAATGCTGCAGCGTATCTACGGTGTATGTTTCCCAACCGCTGAAGAACTGGAAGCTCACCTGCAGTTATTAGAGGAAGCAAAAGAGCGTGACCACAGAAAAATCGGTAAAGACATGGGACTGTTCATGGTAGACGATCTGGTTGGACGTGGGCTTCCGATGTTCCTTCCAAAAGGATATGTAATCTGGCAGGAGTTGGAAAACTATATCAAAAACAAGGAGCGTAAACTTGGTTATCTGCATGTCATGACACCATGTGTTGGTACCGTAGATCTGTATAAGACATCCGGACACTGGGATCACTACAAAGACAACATGTTCCCGGCTATGGAAGTTGAGGGTGAGTCTTTCGTTTTAAGACCGATGAACTGCCCGCATCACATGATGATTTATGCAAACAGGATTCATTCTTACAAAGATCTTCCGATCCGTATCGGTGAGATTGCACATGACTTCCGTTTTGAAGCAAGTGGTACGTTAAAAGGTATTGAGCGTGGACGTCATTTCTGCCAGAATGATGCACATCTGTTTGTAACTCCGGAGCAGATCAAAGATGAATTCTCCAAAGTCGTAGATTTAATTTTCTCTACTTACAAAGATTTCGGTATCACAGATTACAGATGCGTGCTGTCTCTGCGTGATCCGGAAGACAAAGAGAAATATCATGATGATGATGAGATGTGGAACAAAGCAGAAAATGCACTTCGCGAAGTTATGGATTCTCTCGGAATCGAATATACTGAGGAAATCGGCGAAGCTGCTTTCTACGGACCGAAACTTGATGTAAATGTAAAACCAGCAGTAGGTAATGAGTATACACTTTCTACTTGTCAGCTGGACTTCTGTCTGCCGGCTAAATTTGAATTAACTTATGTAGACCGTGACGGTGAGAAAAAGACACCGGTTGTACTTCATCGTGCAATTCTTGGTTCTCTGGATCGTTTCATGGCTTATATCCTTGAAGAGACAAAAGGAAATCTGCCAACATGGTTAGCACCGGTTCAGGCACGTATTATGCCGGTTAAAACAGATGATCCGGAATTGAATGCTTATGCCCAGAAGATTTACGATGCACTGGATGCAGCAGATGTCCGTGTTGAGTTAGACGACAGAGCTGAGAAACTTGGTTACCGTATGAGAGAAGGACAGGTTCAGAAAGTTCCTTATCTTCTTGTTATTGGTATGAAAGAGAAAGAGGACGGAACTGTTGCATACCGTCTCCATGGTCAGAAAGAGACAACTGTTCTTCCATTAGACGAGTTTGTTGCAAAACTGACAACTGAAATTGAAACAAAAGCAAGATAGGATTCTGCTGAAAAGAATCTAAATGTGACAAGGTTAAAGGCTTTCTTAGCTGCTATTGCATAAAAGTAATAACTGGCAAAAAAATTCCTTACCGTAGATAATAAAAAATGAGTTCTGCTTTCTGTATAGAATGTACAGATAAGTGGAACTCATTTTTATGTATCTCTTTTAATTAGGAATTTTCGCTACTATTCTATATACAATAAATAATTTTTATTCCGGAATCCCTATTTTTTCATTTCTTCTAAAAACAATGGAATCAGTGGATTTTCATTTTTCCTTGAATAAATCACATATAAAATCTCCTGGATACCATCCGTTTCCAATGGTATATAAGAAAGATTTAACGGCATAGGTGCCTTTTCTACTTCCAGTTCCGTCAAAATCCCGATTCCCATACCTGCAGCAACCATAGTCTGTATCGTAGCTGCATCATCATTTGTCCGGGAAATATTCTGCATCAGATCATTCCGCGTGGTATCCGCGGTAAATTAGTGACAGAGGATGGCAAGGTTCGCTTTACCTTTGATGAATCACAGATTGAGTATGCACATGATACTTTAAGCGGTCAGTTCATTCATGCGGATGATATTCAGAATAATGAGAAAAATGCAGGTGCTGCTGCAAGAAGTGATGAGTATAAAGCAAAAGTACAGCGTTATGCTGAGGCTATCACAGCAGTAAAACCGGAATAATAAATTAAAAATATGTAAAAAATATAACAGGAAAAGTCCGATATGTTGTTTTAACAACATACAGGGCTTTTCTTTTTGGTTATAATGTGATCAGTATTTTGATAACAGAGTTTTTTACAAAATAATTTAGATATATAAAATGTAGAGATTTTGAATAAAATATGTTGGTTTATGCCAACCAAAGTCACATACATTCATGTTAAATTATTAATCACTGATTTTATCAAAAATATACCCAAAACATATTTACAGCAAAGGAGAATTTTTATTATGGAACAGAAAATGTTTTGCTACCAGTGTGAACAGACTGCCGGATGCAACGGTTGTACAGGAGCCGCAGGTGTCTGTGGAAAAAATGCAGCTGTTGCTGCTTTACAGGATGAACTAACCGGCGCCTTGATCGGTCTGGCAAAAGCCTGTGGAAATAACCCGAAAACAGAAAATACCGACCGCATCATCATTGAAGGATTATTTACAACCGTCACGAATGTAAATTTTAACGCAGAAACACTAACTGCTATGATCCAGGCAGTAAATGAAGAAAAAACAAAAGTTGTACCAAACTGCAGCAGCTGTATGTCACCATGTGGAAATACGTCCAACTATGATATGAAAAATCTGTGGAACGAGCCAGACGAAGACATCCGCTCCCTGAAATCCCTGATTTTATTTGGTATTCGTGGTATGGCAGCTTACGCTTATCACGCAATGGTTCTTGGCTATACAGATGAAACCGTCAACAGCTTCTTTTACAAGGCGCTATCTTTTATCAGCTATGATCTGGAAATGGAGCATCTGCTTCCGGTCGTTCTGGAAGTGGGAGAGGTAAACTTAAAATGCATGGCATTGCTGGATCAAGCGAACACCACTACTTACGGTACACCGGTGCCAACCAAAGTGCCGCTTACCATTGAAAAAGGTCCATTTATCGTTGTCACAGGACATGATCTCAAAGATCTGGAGCTTCTTCTGGAACAGACGAAAGATAAAGGCATCAACATTTATACACATGGAGAAATGCTGCCAGCACACGCTTATCCGGAATTAAAGAAATATCCGCATCTGAAAGGAAATTTTGGTACTGCATGGCAGAATCAGCAAAAAGAGTTTGACCATATTCCGGGGGCAGTTTTATTTACAACCAACTGTCTGATGCCGGTAAAACCAAGCTATGCCGATCGTGTGTTTACCACAGAGGTCGTATCTTATCCGCAAATGGTTCATATCGATGAAAAGAAAGATTTTACACCGGTAATTGAAAAAGCTCTGGAACTGGGCGGATATGACACGGATCAGGACAAAACAGGCATCAACGGCGGTCATTTTGTTATGACCGGATTCGGACATGGAACCGTATTAAGTGTTGCCGATACTGTCATTGATGCCGTAAAATCCGGTGCAATCAGTCACTTTTTCTTAGTTGGCGGATGCGATGGAGCAAGAACTGGAAGAAATTATTATACAGAGTTTGTAAAACAGACACCGACAGATTCCATCATTTTGACTCTGGCTTGTGGAAAATATCGCTTTAACGATCTTAATCTTGGTGAAATCGGCGGATTGCCACGAATTATGGATATGGGACAGTGTAATGATGCGTACAGTGCCATTCAGGTTGCGGTTGCACTGGCAGAAGCGTTCCAGTGTAATGTAAATGAACTTCCATTGTCTATGGTGCTTTCCTGGTATGAGCAGAAAGCGGTATGTATTTTACTTACTTTATTACATCTTGGAATTAAAAACATTTATCTTGGACCAACACTTCCGGCATTTATTTCACCGAATGTGCTGAATTATCTGGTAGAAAATTATAATATTGCGCCGATCAGCACACCGGAAGAGGATTTGAAAAAGATTTTAGGATAAAATATTTTAATCTATATAGCAAGTAGTCGGATAAATTAAATTATTCGACCACTTGTCAGTGGATTACCATGGAATTTTAGATATTTATGAGACGGGAGTGAAGCTCCTTATAGAACGAGATATAGAAATAACGAAAACAAAAGATAATGTTTTTATATTTTCATGGCTTCATAATTATGATATAATTTTTGTAATCTAATATAGTCGGATAATTAAATTTATCCGACTAGATCAAGAAGTCTATTATTAAAAATAAAATATTATAAAGGAATCGAAACATGCCAAAATATAAAGAGGAGCAGGAGAGCAGATATATTTCACGAACGGTGGCTATTTTATCAGAGTTACCGGAATTTTGTACTGTATTTTATGATAAAAATCAAACTACATTTTTACCCAAAACACAATATGATTATATGAGAGCCATGCGGAGCTTTTTGACTTACCAGCAACAATCACATCCATATTTTAATGATCGTGAACTTGCAGACTATACGCTGGATGATCTGGAGCATCTGACCGTCAAAGATGCTAATAATTTTATCGAATGGCTACAGCAAACAATGTCTGTTTCATCTGTAAAAACCCGCATTTCCTGTATTTCATCCATTTTTACCTTTTTTGCGCGAAATGGGCAATTAACAGGAAATCCGTTTCTTTTTGCAAATCGACCAGATCAAGGCACCGATGTTAATAATGCGATGAAGAATACAAACAAAGAATATTTGACAGGTATAACTGAAAAAGTTGAAAAACATAAATCTACAGACAAGAAAATTGATACAAATATAGATACAGATCTAAATGCAGACACAAATAGAAATCAAACATTGTCAGCAAAGAAAAAGCAATTTGATGATCAATATGGATTACGTGACGAAATTATTTTCCAAATTTTAAAAGAAACTGAAATTCGAATTTCTGAACTGGCTGAATTAAATATACAAGATTTTGATTTAAGGAATCAAAGATTTTATGTTTACAGAACCAAACAGCGATCTACATGGATTACAATGTCTGAGGCATTAACAGATTTGATTAAGAGATATCTGGAAGAGCGATCGGCATATCTATTTGAAAAAGATGCTGAAGCAATGTTTTTGGTGACAATTGGTCGTTATAAAGGCGCAAGGCTCGGTGTTCGGTCGATAGAGCGCATCTTTTCAACTATTCGCAAAAGACAGCTTTAACGAATAGTTGGGACAATTTCAACGAGAAGAATCAAACAAAGTGTGTATGTTTTGAAAATTACTTTTCTTAACTTACACACTTTATTTTTCGCCTTCACGAATTGTGATTGTCTATATATTATATTATAACTCTGTCATCTGGTTACAACCAATGAATCTGTGTCGTTGCCCTTGGATGCTGCGGTGCATTATTATCTTTTGCATATCCAAGCACACATGCAAGAAATCCATACCTTCCAACCGGAAGTCCAAGCATATCGCAGAAATCCTGATTATTTACCATATTTTCTGTAACAGAAATAATCTGAAAATCCAGATTTAATGCAGTAGCTTTAATCCACATATTCTGCATCATATGTGCAAGACTCTGATGTTCTGCCCTTCTGGCACCACGCCACTCGGCCGCAATGATCAGACAGGGTGGATTTGGGAAGGTACTTTCCCCGCATTCCGCAACATGTTTCCACAATTTTTTGACCCCTTCTCCATTTTCTTTCAAAAAAGGGTCTGTCTCTTCTTCTTTGATTCTTGCATCTAAATCTACCTGGCTCTGCTGCCTGATAAATGCATCTATTTGTTCCATTTTCGGGTCATCCTTTTTAATTACAAAAAAATGGCGGAACGGTGTAACTGCTTTTGCATCAATGGATGCATATGGCGCGATACATCCAGCCTGGATTACTTCTTTGATTTCATCATCAGTCGGCACGTTCTCTGCAAATGCCCGACAAGTTTTTCTGGCATTTAATATACGATCTAATACCTGATTATCTTCTTTTGTAAACATATTTTATCCCTCGCGTTCAATTTTTATTTATTCATTATATCAAAAATATCCAATGTCTGTCTATAACGAGAGGTTACCGATTTTTATCCTCTGTTAATTATTTTTATTCGTTAATGTTCCCACATATTCTCCATTATTATATACAAATGGACCGGCTTCTCCCTCTTCTCCGAAATACTCCGGTCTCAGTGAAAGAATATTAAGCAATTCATCCATATTATGCACCTTTGTTGCCTGATATGGTTGTTCAAATGCAATTTTTTCTACAAATAAATAATATTCACTGCATTTTATTAATAAACCAGTATGTCCTACGAAAATAACATCAGAATCCGGATCATATATTGCAATACTAAGCAGCGAGATCCTGTCACTATCTATTTGAAATCCATAATGCTTCCAGTTATCAGAAAATGTTGTTTCCGGATGTTTCTCATCAATAACATGCTTTTCCCCATATAGTGTAGTAAACATGTTTATCTTCTGTTTTATTATTTTATATCTGTCTGCATTATCTATTGCTTCCGTATCGAACATCAAATACGTACCGTTATAGTCAGCTTCTGTTGATTCCGCGTGAAGCAGCCCATCCAGCAGAAGAAAGGCTGTCATTCTGCAATCAGTGTCTGAATAGTCATGATTTTTTTCCCAACCATCCATACATTTACCGGTATCAGTATGCATTTTTTCAGGGTCTGACCAGCTATCTTTTAACTTTGCATTCTTTCCGGCAGAATCTGAGAAATCAGTCACCCATTCTTGAAATGTATCTACATGTGAAGCTCCCGCAGAACTGAGTTCTTTGCAAATCTCTGTAATAGTATTGTTTCCTCCCATATAAGTTGCTGTTGGCAGTTTCTCTTTTTTTACGCCTTCCTGCTTAGATTCTTCAGTAACACTTGTTGCGACATTATCGTGATTTATCTCTTTACTTGCACAGCCTCCAATCCATCCGATACAAAACACCATGCCAATTATGATCGTAATTAGTTTCTTCTTCATTACAATACCTCATCTTCTTATTATTAGTACTCGCATGTACTTTTTCAGAGTATATTACTCTTTATACCATGTAAATAGAATATCAAAAAAATTAAAAAAATATTTATTTTTTGTTGTAAATACTATGCCTATATGCTTTTGTGATACCAGGACGGATAAATCGCTAACAATAGCATGCAAAAGTCTCCGTCTGAGAAAAACACACAAAAGATACGGAACATCAGTTCTCTTTTTGACTATAATACAGCTAATAAAAGTGACAGAAGTTTTTTATCTCCTGCCACTTTTATTAGCTGTATTTTCATATGATACTTTTCACTACTTTACGTCTGCTATTATCTGTTCCAGGCTTCTCAATGCGCCCTGCTCTTTTTCATCTGACAAGTAGCTGTCTAACTCGTCCTTTGAAAATTGCCGAATCTGATAGAAATACTGCTGTGTGCAGCTATAACTTATAACACAGGCATCTGCATCTGTCACAAAGATATAATTTACAATTCCTGTTCCAAGCATCTGCTTTTCATTTCGCATATATTCGATCTGTTTTGCAGTCCACACAGCATTTTCTCCCATATATGCATGCGCAATCTTCTCTGCATCCAAAGAAAGTCCCTGGTACTGTGCTGCATTTTCCGCTATTTCTTTGGAATAATTTGAACCAGTGTCTTTTTCTGCTGAAACAGTCTTTATTTCTCCATTCTGCAGATTTACAGATGCCATATAGGAAATACCTGCCGCTTCATCCCGATAAGTAATATGATCTGTTGTAAATGTCTCTCCATTTCCGTCTAATGCCTGATCATGTTCTGTTTCGACTGCAAGCGTATCCGTATCAATCCGATATAACTGTTCCAACAAAGTAGATGCTTTTTCTAACGCTTCCTCTTGGGAAATTTCTGTCACATCATCTACTGAAGCATTGGTTATATCTGCATCTTTTTGTCCCTGTGCTGTCACACTGTAATCTCGCTTTGCATAAAAATCGATCAGTTCCAACATCTGCTCATCATTCAATGCTTTCTCTGGCAGATAAAAGATACTATCCTGAGCCAAAAAACAGATCTGATCTGACACAATTTCAGATTTATCCGAAATCTGCAAAATGCTTCCATCTGGGAATAAGCCTTCTGTCTGATATTTTTCTGCCAGTTCATTCAGCCGCTTTTGCTCCTTTTGTGATAATTCTCTGGAAAATGTATCTGCATCCGCTTTGGCAGCATCCGTCCATAAAGCTTCCTGCTCCTTTTCAGAGGTCTGCTCCGCACGCTGTTTTGCATAATTCATTCCAGCACGCACGCCACCAGCACCACAAACTCCAACGCATAATACAACGCAAGCTGCTGCAATCAGTTTCTTTTTTCTCTGTTTTTTCTTATTCATATGCATTTCCCCTTCACAACATTTTTTGATTTGCTCCTGTACCATTGCCTGGTAATCTTCCGGTAAAATCACCGGATGCTCCTTTACATGCTCCCGAATCTTTCGATCCATTTTCTCATCAGATAACATGTCCACGCTCCTTTCCGTCCTCTATCCATTTTGCCAGTTGTTTTCTCCCGGATGAGAGCCTTGTTTTTGTCGTTCCTTCCGGAATATCTAACAGTGTACTGATCTCCCTTACCGAAAATCCCTCATAATAATAGAGAACCATGACAACGCGCACATTTTCCGGCAGTTCCAGAATTACTGACCATAAATGGTCTTCCGCTGTTTCTGGTTCCTGCTCGTATTGTTCCGGATCAGCGAAAAGAACAACTTTCTGTCGTTTCGTGATTGCCGAACGGGATACATTGATCAGAATCTTCATCAGCCAGGATCTTGCACTTGTACGTTTTTTAAGACTTGTCCTGTTTTCAAATGCACGCACGATACATTCACTCACTGCATCCTGAGCATCTGCCTGATTTTTCAGTATGGAACAAGCCAAGACATACATTTCCTTTTGATTTTCCAAGATCAGCTTCGATAATTCTTCCTTATTCATTACACTCATATAAGTTCGTCCACCAATTCTCTATCATTTTCCGTTACATATATAAGACAGTTGAAACCTGCAAATGGTTTTCTAAAATTTACATCAAGTCGAATATGCATGTTATCTGCATTTTTTTATAAAGAAAAATCGCAGAGAGCAAAACCCTCTGCAATAATCAATCGTTTTTCTTAATCCCAATGATATACATAGGATTTGCTCACCCATCCGTAGGTTCCTGTTTTAATCCGCTGTACACGGTGTCAATTTAATCCGGCGCTTCCATATGCAGACCAGTCAATCCAGATCAGTTCTCCATCATACATGAGTTCAAGAATCGTTGCTGATGTACTTGGAGAACAACAAAATGTTCTCATAACTTTCTTTCTCATTATTTTCATCCTCCCCTTACTAAATTTGCTGTTTTATACTATTTACTTCCAATTTTCCGTTTTCCATTTCATACACTTCGTCACACAAAACCTGAATATCCTCTGCATTATGGCTTGCGATCACAATTGTTTTATGATCATTCTTCATGGATAGTAATAATTGTCGAATTTCTTCTACACCATTTTTATCCAGACCATTCATTGGCTCATCCAGGATCAGCACAGACGGTGATTCCATAATAGCCTGTGCAAGTCCAAGACGCTGACGCATTCCTAAACTATACTTTTTAACAGGCAGTTTCAGATCCGGATCTAATCCTACGCGCTTCATAGCATCCCTTATCTGTGAATTATCAATTTTATTTTTTATCCCCGCCAATACCTTTAAATTTTGCAATCCACTGTAATAGGAGATAAATCCAGGTGTTTCTATAATCACACCTGCATCCGGAAGATAATCCACATCTTTTCCGATCACTTTTTCATCAGCTAACACGATTCCTGATGTTGGGTGAATAAATCCACAGACACATTTCATCAACATCGTCTTTCCACTTCCATTGTTTCCCACCAGACCATAGATTTTCCCTTCCTGCAGTTTCAGGGAAACATGATCCAAAATCTGTCGTTTATTCAAATTTAATGAAACATCTTTTATATCAATCATACTTATCCCCTTCCTGCCTGATATTTTTTGCTCAAAACCATACATAAGAGAATCAATACAGCACAGCTCCCAGACAAGCACACATATGATCCCCAAATTGGAAATATCTGCTCACTCAAATACTTCTCATAATGTACCCATGGAATCGCATGTGCCATAGGAAATAGCCACATCAGCCATGAATCTGCTGAACATGTTACAGTTCCGAGCACAATCAGTATACCATCCAATAATACGCCAACAAATTTACGATTACACAATGCTGCAAACAATAAAATCATTGCTAGTAAGAAAAAATATAGTGCCAGCAAGGTTGTTGTATATGCAAATGCAGTTCGAAATGTCATCTGTTGGTACAAATTTTCTGGCAATAATTGCAAAATGTAATCACCTGTCCGTTCTGGGAAAATACTGGAATAATGTGTAACCGCATCACTAAATTCCATCTTCCACACTCCACTTCCACTCATCAACAGGCAGGATGACAGAATCAAAAATACAACAATGAACACAACTGCTTCTAATGCAAACACGATCTGACCCATAATCCACATTCTTTTCGAGCATCTGATCTGATATAAAAAATCAATACCGCTCTTTTGCGGAAAATCTGACATCAAAACCAGAAACAGTGCCGGAAGAATCAGGACAATGCTTCCAGAATTTCCCAATGCAACAAACGCTTCCGGTACAGATACTGGAAGTCCAGTTTTTGAAGTACAGTCCTGCAATGTTACAATGATCTGCATATGCACGAATATCAGCATTACACCAAGTATAATACTACGACTGCTTCTGAGCCACCTCTTAAATTCTGTTCCAGCAATATGAAGGATTGTTCTCACATTTCTTTCAGACACCCCAATCCCCCCTTTTTACACATCGATAAAAAACTACGGATAATACGGCATAGATTGCTAACATCAAAATTACGGATAAAAACCAGTTCCATCCCAATGAAATGTTCATAATATTTTCCGGTTGAAAAGTTTCAATCCAAGTTAATCTTTCATATGCCTCTGCCGCCATGGCATCCGTTGCCATTTTTGTTAATATCTGCTGGTATATGTAATTGATCATAAATGGAAGGCATACCAGCATGTACTTGTCCCGAAACACAATGGCAACACCGATTCCGAAAACACTTCCAAACATGCCATATAAAAAAGCACCAATTAGTTTTTTTATAATGACAACACTGATACTGCTTCCCATTAAAAGTATTTCCTGTTCTTCTGCTGAAAAGGTCCGGATAGATGGAAACCTTACTAACATAAGCAGTCCGAACAACGCATATCCAATCAAAAATACAATTCCACCAGCCAATGCGCCACTACACAGTTTGGAAATACAATACTTCCAATTTCCAGAACGTAAGATATGAAAGCGTATCTGTCCGTTCCGCCGTTCTTCAGAAATCAGCAAAATATACCCCATTGAAAGCAACATTGGTGCAAACACAACCAACCATCCACCAATTCCTGCCTGCCAAAGTGATAATGCAGATTTTAATACATCTGTATTAGCTGGTAGTTCTTGAAATATCAAAGAAAAGATTGATATTTGTTTTCCGTTCATATCTGTTTCACCCGTTGCGGACAAACATAAAATAATGATTCCAATTATTTCTATAAATATATATGGGACATAAATATTTTTTTTAAATTCTAACTTTATTTCATGAAACATTATAACATCCTCAACAGTTCATGATTATTCATCATTTTGCATAGTATAATAACGTACATCTCCTGTTAATGCGTCCACATAAATACAGATTTTTTCATTCTTTCGCGTATTAATTCCTTTAAATTCCCAACATGGGAATGAAACTATATCTGTTAATTTTTCGCTTTCTGAAAATGAAAATGGCATATATACAAAATCTACCGTATCCACTTTCACCGATAATTGTTTTGCTAGTTTCTCATATAAAATGTTTAATGCATTATCCAGATTTATAATTTTATCATCTGTATATAGCGGTGTCAGTATAGTGGATGGACTTGTACCTGTCACAAAAGCAGACACCCCTGTATCATCAACTACAAATGCATGAATAATATCTCCTTCTGGCATATAGCCCTGATCCACATAAAAATATCCAGTATCCCAATATGCAAATGGCACGTTCTTATAAACTCGTCTTACTAAATAATCATATCCATAAACATCACCGAAACGTAACACACGCACTTCAACCACTTCTAATTTCATTTCATTTTGACATGGAATGAAATTCTTTTGTTCAAAATGTTTTGTCACTAAATCTGCACCTTCAAAAACAGATAATGTTCCTACTATTAATGAATATTCTTTACTCCCCATCTCCTCCAAAGTTCCAGTTTCTTCTATGTCATAATTTTCATGGTTAACATCTACATGTGCATATTCACGTTTTAAATACTTTGCTATCTTTCCATCACTCACAGACTGTATCCCATTACTGTCTATCATAATATAGAAATCGGATGTGTCACAAAAAACAGCATCACCAGCTGAGAATTTCGGTGTTTGTTCTGAAATGGTACGATAACAATAAGGGTATTCTTTCGTCTCATCCAAACTATAGCTTTCGCTAATAACAAAAATCTGTTGTTTTATATTTTCAAATTCAGATTTGCCGATACTTTTTAACCAATTTCCAATTAAATCCAATGCTTCCTGCTCAGTCATACCACGATATGAATTAGAAAAGACACTAACATCTGTTATATCAGGAAATTCTGAAAAATCACATTCTGAAAAATCAAAATTATTACACTGTTTTTTTTTAGTTTCATTATCTAATATTGTATTTCTTACTTCTTTTAATGAATTTCTATCACTAACTATTCGTTCCTGATAAGATTCCAAAGAAAAATTTGTAATACTTGTAACAATGCTATTTTCTGATTTTGTACAACCAGTTAATGATATAAGTAATATTATAGAAAAAAGCAAGCAACCAATTTTTATTCGCTTCTTATTCATCTGTCATTCCTCTCCATATAATCAATTGTTTTTTCAATAAATCCAATACTTTTTGATGCCTATTGTTGAATGAAACTAAGGTTATGGAGTGATCTTTACCGCATACAGGGCAGATATATAGTAATAATAGGTACACCAAATAAAACGTCATCACTATCCGTTCTAAATGGCCTCGATGTGTATCTATTCCTACATGGCAGCTCACATCTCATGTCCAACAGAATCATCCTCCTTACAGTGGGTCCTCACTTCCTTCGTTCTGCCTGTCCATAACCAGAGTGCCAGCTTAGCTACTCATCAGGGTCATGCCCTCTGGTGAAAATCTCTGCCGGCTATCAGTTCATTCTTTGTACTTTCATTACTGATCCAAACACTCCTATTACAGCACCTTTCGGCGGACGCTTCCTGTAATCATTATGGTTGTTTTCTATTACTCTGTTACGCAGCTTTTAGCTGCTCTTCCGGATGTGGATGTCTTCCAACATCTTTGATGCATCATTGCTGACTCCTTTGGTAAGAATCACATGGAATACTCTTATCAGCTTATATGCTACAGCTATCATTGACTGCATCTTTTTTAATGGATTCTTTTCCCTGCTGGTGTAATACCTGTGGATTTCTTTGAATTCTTCATTCTTTTCAACTACCGATATCGGTGTTTCAAAAAGAAGATAACGAAGACGCTTGCGCCTCTTTTGCTTATCTTTGTCTTTCCATTGTGCTTACTGGAACTATCTGCCACCAGTTCCAATCCTGCCAGTTTCTGAAGTTCTTTCGTGATATCAAAGCGCGTGATATCACCGACTTCTGCTATGAAACCAGCTACTGTTGTTATTTCTATGCCTTTTATTTCAAGCAGCTTATCCGCATACCTGATCTGCTAGCACAGTTTTTTGATCAGGTTATTGACCCGTTCAAGACGTTTTGTCTGGAGTTCATAATCCTCTATCAGATCCGTATCTCTATCTGGGCTTCTATAAGACCTGTTTTTAATCCTATGCTTCTTATTGCTGCATTCAGAATCTTCATCGCCTTCTTATGCCCATTTTCTCGGAGCTTGGCATCTTTCCATATCTTTATGATCCTTCTTCTCCAAGTCTTACTGTCTCCTCAGGAGTTGGTGCCTCTTTTAACACCAGTAGCCCACTTGGCATCTATGTATGTATAAATTCCCTTATATTTTGGAAAATACACTGCAATCCATTTCTGCAGACGGTTCTTCGCCCTTGTCTGTTCTTCTACAAGCACAAACCGACGGTTTGACGCATTCCGCAGTTTTGCGTATACACCGGTCGGCATATATGAATAAAAATAGCGTCCATTCTTCACAAGTCCGGCAATAACTCGCGGATCTTTTCTGTCATTTTTAGATGGACTGTTGTCATCTAAATCTTTGGTCTTATGCACATGGTGCGGATTTACCATCACAAATTTTATATTCTTTTCACCCATGAACTGCCCAAAATCAAACCAGTAATGACCTGTTGGCTCTATTCCCACCAGTGCCTCTTCAAGTTCACTTTTCTGCATCAGTTCCACAATCGTATTGTAAAAACTGCTGAATCCTTCCATAGAGTTTGAAAACGCTACAGGTTTTCTGGTAAGCTTGATGCCTCTCAAGTTAAAAACTCTGAAATAATGCTTTTCATTGCCAACATCAATGCCAACGATCATTGTTGTTTCTTTTACTTGCTCAATCTTCTTGTTTTGTGTAGAATTCATTTGTAGATACCTTCTTTATTCTGTTCATTTGCTAACTGGTCGCTCAGCAATGACAGTTTAACTTAGGTATCTATTTTTGTAAAATCATTTACCCTCTACACTTTGAATTATGCAGGAAGCTACTTTCTAAAAAATGGCATACAACTGTATGCCATTTTTACCATTACTTAGCATTAATAGTTCCATTAGATCTACAAGATACACTGCCAGATGCAACAAGTCTAAATGTACAATAAGAACCTGATGGTTTTGGTGTTGTCCAATTTGGTATTCTATTTCCATCTTTAATTGTTTGTGTTGCCATACCAGAACCCGTGATTGTAACTTTTCTATCCGATGATCCACTTAAAGTTGATGATACAGCATTAAATCCTGCAGCTGAATATATAAGCTTCCTATTACATACCGGATTTGCGGACGTTGTTGGAGCACCTTTCTGGTAATTTACTTCATAAGCCTTTGAATCTGTTGCAGCTAAAGCAGAACCAGCTGAAGCCAACATCATAACTGCTATCATCCCTGATGCTAAACCCATCTTCAATTTTTTAAATCTCATTGTAAATTCCTCCCATTTGTTCAAATATTATGTTTTTCCTGTCACCTCTTCTTCAGTCACCATTGGACTCCCCTCCTCTTTTATTTGATGGATTAATAATATCATTTATTGCTATATACGTCAACAATTATTTAGTTTATATAGGTATTGATTTCATCTTATGTTTTAGATATTATATATTTATAAAAAATGAAAGGATATATTGCGCATGAAATCAAGGAACACATTCAAAAAAGGTTCCTGTGAACTGTTAGTTCTTCACATACTAAGTAAAAAAGGGGACTGTTACGGATATGAGCTTGGACAGATTATACGTGATATCACTAATGAATACCTGTCTTTTCCAGAAGGTTCCATGTACCCAGTATTATATAAAATGATTGATAATGGCTATATTGTTGATTACAAAAAACAAGTCGGGAAACGAATGACTCGTGTCTATTATCACATTGAACCATCTGGTCAGGATCGACTGGAAGAATTAACTCAGGAATACTTAAAAACTACGCAAAGTATTAAATCCATTTTAAATTTTGATTTTGAAAGTTTACAATCGGAGGATACACCACTATGAAATGTAATACACTGTCAAAAGGCTGCTCCACTTATTATAAAAAATTAAAAACATTAATCCCTGTCAAGGGAAAATATGAGAAACAATTCTTAAATAATATATTTGAAAATTTGGATGGCATTTGTAGCGAGCAACCAGATATCAGTTATGATGAACTGTGTAACCGAATAGGTACACCGACTGATCTTATTATAGAGTATTATGAAAATGCAGATGCAGAATATGTGATTCAAAAATTACATATTTCTTCCATCATTCGTAATATAGTTATTACAATTCTTCTCATTGCTGTAGTTGTTGCTTCCATAGAACTATATTCATTTCATAAACTGTATACACAAGCAGAGAAATCTATTGATGGTTACACCATTGAAACAACTCCTGCTGAAATACCTTAATTACTTCAAAAATGGGGGATATTACTTATGAAAAAAAATATGAAACAATTTCTTTGTATTCTTACTACATGCTTATTATTGGCTGTTACATGTATACCGGCATTTGCTCAAGATTCAATGCAACATATACAATATTATGACGATGGAAGTTACACAATAGAAACACTTACTATTGATAATCCATCTATTAGTTTGTATTCTTCAACAAAAAAAGGAACAAGATCAAAAATCTATTACTCATCTGATAATATTAAACAATGGTCTGTTACCGTAACAGGAACTTTCTCCTATGGAAATGGATCCTCGACTTGCACAGCAGCATCCGCTACTGCTAATTCCAATGTATCTGCTTGGGTAATTAGCAGCAAGTCATCCTCAAAAAGTGGTAATTCTGCTACTGCAACCGCTACCGCAATTCAGTATTTAAGAGGACATGAAGTACAGCGAAAAACATTATCCACAACTGTATCTTGTAGTTCCACTGGAACCTTGTATTAATCAACACAATTACAGCTTTTTATACTTCAAAAACTACAAATGGCATATAGTTCTATTTTTGAGAAGAATAGCAAAGAGGTTCGCCAAAATGAGCCTCTTTGTTTTTTCTTCTATCGCACTTCTTCTCTATATTAATCCATTTTTCTCCCAAATTTTCCGTCTTTCTGTATTGTACCATTTTGCCACTTTTTTCTTCCGTATTATCCATTGTACTTCATTTTATTTGCAATATACTTAGGGCACAATCGAACGGAGACAGACTTATAGGGTTATCTAAGCACACACCCGCCTGCCTTCCAGTATTTTTACACAGGAGGTATACACACATGAAAAAAACAATCTTAGTTGTTATGGCAGCCGGAATGGGCAGTCGCTATGGAGGATTAAAACAGATAGATCCTGCAATGAATCAACACTGATATCTTTACCGATCCGAGCGCACTGATGGAAAATATTTGTGGTGTTACATCTTATTTAAAGGAGATCATTGCGAAACGCGGCGGTGACACCACGCGCGAAACCATGACATGGATGAGCATTGGGACGAAATGAATGTCATTGTAAGAAACTATACAAAATGATGAAAAAAGAGACTTTTTCCATAGTTCAGTAAATGCCCTGCCGCATCCGGAAAAAGTCTCTTTTTTTCACTTTATATATTATCTTGATTCCGCGCCTCCATCTACCAGGCACCCTGATACCCTAGCGTGATACTGCTGTTTTTTGCGCCCATCTACATACATTCCAGGATACTCTTTTTTTGAACGCAGAATAAGCATTCCCCCGCTTCAAGTGTGTAGAGCACTAAGCGGTGGG
>OLPQ01000493.1_pt1 | contig 34585 bp, 34 predicted proteins | sample 1672451 | NCBI WGS metagenome assembly OLPQ01 (sample SAMEA3136687, study PRJEB25190) | human gut metagenome | biome: human gut; feature: human-associated habitat; material: faeces | place: Austria | collected 2013
GTATATTTAAACACATTTAACCATATTAAGCAATATATTTAGTTACTTATAAATTTCTCCTTTTATGATTCCCATTAGAAAAAGCCTGGTAATATGCAAGTCTGCGAAGCAGACATTTTCATTTTCGAATCTCTGCACAATTATTTCATTCTTCTTTTTTATTTACAAGGGATTTTCCTTGTAAATAGAAAAGAAGGGTGCACTGAATAAATCAGAACACCCTTGTTCCAGTCAAATTAGTTTGCATTTTCAGCATCCGCTCATGACGAAGTCACAAGTGCTCTGCTTTTTCATAAAAGCCTTTCTTTTATATGATAGCAGTGCCACCTTTATTTGTCAACCGCACGGTTTTCATTTTTTATCATTCCAGCCCCAGCGGACTTCTCACATACTGGAATCCGGCTGACCATGCTTCTCCTGTCATAACTCCGTTCTGGCTTGAGGAGCAGTGTACGACCAGCAGGCTTCCGTTGTCATTGACTCCGACTACGATGCCGACGTGGTTGTCGTCTCCTGCACTTGCCGGATGATAAAAGACAAGATCACCAGGTCTGGCACTCTGGCTGTCCACCATCTCGCTTGCATTCCATTGTGTTGTGGTATGATTTCCGATACCGGCATCCTTGCCGCCAAGTCCGTTATAGTAAGACCATGCAACAAATCCACTGCAGTCCAGACCATAGGAACGCACCGTGCCACTGCTCTTGCTGCCCTCTGCGGACACGGTCATCGGACTTCCCCAGCTGTCATCCCAGCCGATTGCATAGGACTTGCCGCCCCAGAAATAGCCGACTTTTCCGATCAGGCTGCACGCTGCTGCCACGATGGAAACACGTTCTTCACTGACATCGCTGCCTGCCTCGGAACGCACAAATCCTTTGGATGCCGTAACGATTGCACAGAGCTGTCTGCATTTTGTGGACGTGTATTTCTCCAGTATAGCTGTCTGCTCTTCATCTGCACCGTAAAGTGCTATGTAATCCTGAACCGACAGTGCACGGTATTCTTTTGCATCTGTTTCTGCCACTTTTTTTGTTTCTGTTGATTCTTCCGCATCGGCTGCTTTTTTTGTTTCTGTTGATTCTTCTGCTTCTGCCGCCTTTTCTGTTTCTGTTGATTCTTCTGCTTCTGCCGCCTTTTCTGTTTCGGCTGATCTGCCTTCGGTTTCAGAGACTTCCTCTTTCTGGATTTTCTCCAGTTTGCGTAAAATTGCAGAATTGCTTCTGACATTCATCAGGAAAAAAATCTGCTCCAGATCATCCCTACAGGACTTGTCCATCTTTATGCCGGCGTCCTGCCCGTACTTCATCACATAAACAGCCAGCACATCCTGCCAGTTTTCTGCCAGGAAATCTTCCGGTTTGTCCAGAAACTCTTTATAATCTGCTTCGATCTTGTCCATTGTCTTTTCGAACTCTTCATCAAACGAAATACCATACTCACTGGAAAGTTCACCTAAATAAACACTGTTTCCGGCAATGATATTGGAAGCATAATCGGCTGCCGCATCAGAATGATCCACCTGTTCGCTCTCATCATCCGGTTTCTGAATGTCACCTTTCTGACTGTCCTTGTCATCCGCATTGTCTTTTTTATTCTTATCGTCCTTGCTGTCACCGTCTGGCTTCTTGTCGCCGTCTTTTTTATCCGAACCATCGTCTTTTTTATCGCTGTCCGATGTCCCATCCTCTTTGGATGCATCCGTATCCCCTGTCTGAGATGCATTTGTTTCTGTTTCGGCTGCCGCCGTCTCAGTCTGCCGCGTTTCCAGTTCCGGCTTCGTCTCCGGCTGACTGGTCTCAGTCTCCGTTGCCGGTGTCTCGCTCTGACTCGTCTCCGGCTGACTGGTTTCTGTCTGAGAGCCTTCCGTGTTACTCTCCGCCTCTTTCTGAAGCTCCGTCTGCAAACTCGATGCATAAGCCACCGGTGCTGTACTCATCAGCATACTCCCCGCCAGCATCATGCAGCCTAATTTATATAAATATCTGTTTTTCATTCATCTTGCCTTTCTTCTATAACCTGAACACCTTTTACCCCTGGCATTATAATTTTTAATTATAGAAGTTTTTGGATGAATTTTCAAGTAGTGACACAGAATTTTCACAGATGACCTTTCATTGCTCTCATATTTTTCTATTACACATTGATACTTTTTACTGCTTTTATCATAATTAATGCCTTCTTCTATGTGAACACTTTCCCTTATTTTTGCTGATACCAACGATCGACCTCCTGCCAAAAAAAGACCAGGCTTCCACCTCTTGGTTTCTGCCTGATCTTTCTGATATACTATGTATTGGATGCGATATGATTTGTAAAGCGGACATTCACAATCCGCTTCTCTGCGTTCAATCTGTGATTAGTCATTGTATCCGTTTGGATTCTGGCTCTGCCATCTCCAGGAATCTGCACACATATCTTCGATGCCGTATTCTGCTTCCCAGCCAAGCTCTTTCTTTGCTTTTTCCGGTGCACAGTAGCATTTTGCGATATCGCCAGGTCTTCTCGGTTTGATCTGGTATTTGATCGGATGTCCGCATGCTTTTTCAAATGCATGTACAACTTGCAGAACGCTGTAGCCGTTTCCGGTACCTAAGTTGTAGATGCTTACGCCTTCTTTGTCAGCCAGTTTCTGGATTGCTTTTACATGGCCGCGTGCCAGGTCTACCACGTGGATGTAGTCACGTACGCCTGTTCCGTCCGGTGTATCGTAGTCATCACCAAATACACCGAGGCATTCCAGTTTGCCGATCGCTACCTGTGCAACATACGGAAGCAGGTTGTTCGGGATACCTTTCGGATCTTCTCCGATCATGCCGCTCTTGTGTGCACCGATCGGGTTGAAGTAACGAAGCAGGATCACGTTCCATTCCGGATCTGCTTTCTGGATATCGGTCAGGATCTGTTCCAGCATCCATTTTGTCCAGCCGTATGGGTTGGTGCAGGTGCCCTTCGGGCATTCTTCTGTGATCGGGATCATTGCCGGATCACCGTATACGGTTGCGGATGAACTGAAGATGATGTTCTTTACGCCATGATTTCTCATGACATCGCACAGTGTCAGTGTACCTGCGATGTTGTTCTGGTAATATTCCAGAGGTTTTACGGTAGATTCTCCTACTGCTTTCAGTCCTGCGAAATGAATGACTGCCTGTACATCTTCTTTATCAAAGATAGCATCCATTGCTTCTTTGTCGCAGATGTCTGCTTCGTAGAATGTTACTTTTTTGCCTGTGATCTCTTCTACACGATCTACTGCTTTTTTATTTGCATTGTACAGATTGTCTACGATGACTACTTCATAGCCTTCGTTCAGCAGTTCCACACAGGTGTGGCTTCCAATATATCCAGCTCCGCCGGTTACCAAAATTCTCATAGTATTTACCTCCTAATCAATTTGATAAATAGTTTCTTTATATTTATATTTTCGTGATAACAAGGTTAAACGATGCCATACGAATTGTTCCGTACTTCGTACTCTCACAATTCTGTCATCACCGTTTTACAGTGTTGCGATAAATCTCATGAAGGCTTCTCTTCCTTCCGGTGTGCATTTGTATACACCGGCATCTTCCAGAACGCCTACAAATACATGTCCAACTTCTTCTTTGAGGATATCCATCACATTATCTTTGTTCAGTTCCGGATGTTTCGGCAGGAAGGATTCTACCCAGTCTGCATGTTTTTCCAGAGCTTCGTTGGAACGGATGTCTTTCTTCTCGATGATATAATCTGCCAGATCCTGAAGCTCTGTTTTCAGTCGTGCCGGCAAGATTGCCAGACCCATAACTTCGATCAGACCGATGTTTTCTTTTTTGATGTTATGTTTCTCTGCATGCGGATGATATACGCCAAGCGGATACTCATCTGTCGTCAGGTTGTTTCTCAGAGCCAGATCCAGTTCAAACATATCGCCGACTTTTCTTGCGATCGGTGTGATCGTGTTATGTGGCTCTCCATCTGTCTCAGCAAAGATGTTTGCATCGGCGTCGGTATAGCCTCTCCATGCACCAAGTACATGGTCAGCCAGATCGATCAGACGTTTCTCGTCTTTGCAGCGAATACGCAGTACGGACAGCGGCCATTTTACGATGCCGGCTTCCACATCCTCGTATCCCGGGATCTCAACGTGTTTCTCGATCGGTGCTTTTGCCATTGCAAACTGGTAATTGCCGCCCTGATAGTGGTCATGGCTTAAGATAGAGCCGCCTACGATCGGCAGGTCTGCATTGGATCCGAGGAAGTAGTGTGGGAACAGTTTGATAAAGTCAAACAGTTTCACGAACGTTGCTTTCTCGATCTTCATCGGGATATGCTCTCCGTTGAATACGATACAGTGCTCATTATAATATACATACGGTGAATACTGGAATCCCCACTGTGTTCCGTTCACTGTGATCGGGATGATCCGGTGGTTCTGTCTTGCCGGATGGTTGACACGTCCTGCATAACCTTCGTTCTGACGGCAGAGCAGACATTTTGGATAACCGCTCTGTTTTGCCAGTTTTGCTGCTGCGATCGCTTTCGGATCTTTTTCCGGTTTGGAAAGATTGATCGTGATATCGATTTCTCCATACGGGCTGTCCACTTTCCATTTCTGATCTTTCTTTACACGATAACGGCGGATATAATTGCTGTCCTGGCTCAGTTTGTAAAAATAATCCGTTGCTTTCTGCGGATCATCCTGATATCTGTCCCAGAACTCTTTCTGAACCTGTGCCGGACGGGGCATCAGGCAATTCATCAGTCTGGTGTCAAAGAGATCACGGTAAACCACACTGTCTTCGATCAGTCCTCTCTTTACTGCTTCATCCAGAAGTTCATTCAGAGTTTCTTCCAGATCCACACCGGAAAATTTTTCTTCCGGTTCGGTGTATTCATCTTCGTGAAATACATCCAGAAGAAGGTTTGTTGTGTAATTTTTTTCACACTCCGGAACCAGTCCTGACTCAACTCCATACTGTACAAGTTTTGCGATGCCTTTGCTTAACATAAGCCTGTCCCCCTGTAAAATTATTTTTGATTATCAAGATAAGAAATAAACACATTACCCGCCTGCTGGAAAAGAGCGGTACTGTCGTTCATTCCATACGGGCTGACTTTGCCTGTCGCAGGATCCAGAAGCCATGTATTGTATGCGTCATATCCGACGATCACGACACTGGTATCTGCACCGGTTTTTGCTATAACTGCACGCTGTGCACTGATCTCATAAAGGACATTTTCCAGACTGCATCCGGTAAGGTCGATCACGGTTCCGGAATCTCCCAGACCTTCCTGTAGCTTGCCTTTATCCCATGAACCACTTCGGATGACCTCAGGAACATCCTCCGTATTAAGCGTAAGCTGTGTTTTTATATTTCCACGTTCCCAGACATATTGCTGCGCCCGGTTCAAAACCACGCCGGTCCGGCTGTCTGCCTGCAGTACTGCCTGTGCCGGATCAGTCCACACACTGTCCAGGCCACCGCGGGCATATACATAATAAACGTTTCCGAGCTGGCTCTTGTCCACTTCGACCTGAACAATGTTCTCGTTGCCGTTTTTTATTTTGGCAGTAAGAATCAGCGGTTCATCTGCCTCCGGTTTGTCAGTGAATACCAGTTTGACGATAACACCCTGACGTGTCGTGCTTGTCTGCTCCACAGAAACCAGATCTGCCGAAGTTTCTTTGTTGTTCATGATGTTGTCTTTACTCTTGACGACGTACGCATTTCCGTTCTTTTCTGACAGGTTAAATTCCATCATAGAACTTCCGACCGTCACGTCTGTAATATAATATCCATCCTGATGATACTCTTTTTTAATATTTCCGTCAAAGTCCTCAATCTTTATAGATGTGATTCCGTCGACCGTATGCCCGTTTTCATCAGTAAGACTGTCCCCGTCAAGTACATTTCCGTAAATCAGATCTTCATTCATAAAGCCAAGCACACGGAGCTGCTGCGAGGCATCCGGTGTATCATTTCTCGTCTTCAGTGAATCAAAATCAATGTATTCTATCTGTCCTGTCTGCTCACCATCCACAATGCGCCATGCCGCGTGCGCATTTGTCTCAGACACGGCGAACTGATTACTGTCGATATTTTCCGCCAGAACTTTATAATCACTGTCATCGATATTGATCTGGTAAAGACTTCCGGAAAGAAGCAGGAACAGCTGGTTTTTCTTATTTACATAACTCAATGTACCGAAATCGGATTTCAAAAACTCAAACGACTCTGTCGTCGGAATAAATACTTTCTCCTCAACTACATTCTGATCATGATTGTAATGATAGATTCCGGCTCCGCAGTAACCTTCATGGCTTCCGCGGTTCATGTAACCATAGACCATAAAATTGACATCGCCGTCGTCTTCCACGCTCAGAAGCTTAATGTCATGTTCCGTGCGTGAATCGCGGAAATCTCCTTTTGCCGCCTTACGGAAATCAAACACCTGCGCAAACTTGCCGTTATTCTGCGTGTAAGTCCAGAGCGCCCCTTCCTGCACAAAAGCCGTCACACTTCCCTCTGTATTTGTAAGATATGTCACATTTTTGTTTCGGGCTCCGAGAAGCAGCCCGTCATCCGTGATCACCGACTGTTTCGGGTCAAATACCTGTCCTGCGGACCTCTCAAAATCGAGCAGACGGATACGGTCCTCCGAATAACGCAGACGGTAAAAATCTGTTACATTATAGTATTCCGCACCACCGTTTTCATTTGCGGCACAGATCTCATATTCCATTGAAATACTTGCGGTCGTTTCATTGATTTCTTTGATGACCGGTATCCCTTTCTTTGTGATCTGTGGATTTAAATTACCCCAGCTTATCACAGAAAGTGGTGATTTAATGGAAACGGATGCAAAATTTGTTGTCGCTGAATCTGCGGATTCCAGATATGCGGCAAGATTATCTGCCGAAGTTTTGTCCATACACATCTGTGCAAAATCAGATGCAAATTTCACATACGCCTGCGTATTTGTAGAGGATCTGGATACAACTCGCGTATAATAATAGGCTTCCCCATCATTGGTATCGACCGTCAGCTGCATGGAATACTCCTGATTCATCAGAAGACCGGAGTTGATTTCGATCTGTGCCCGGAGATAACCGTCCGATCCTGAAGAATCCAGATTTTTGATCTTGCGGTTTTCGACAATCTTGGTTCCATCAGAAGTACGTACCTCATAAGAAAGACTCTTTACCTTTTCGTCATAAGGATTAATCGCAATCGTCAGTTTCTTCGTCGTATCCAGTGGTGTCACACTGTCACGAACAAAATCTGCTTCCATCGGCTGCCGGTAACCATACATGCGGTTTGCAAGCCTTCCGTTAAAATCCACCATCACTTCCGGAAGCGTTGGATTATTCATATCCGAACGGTCATCGGTCGTTTCGTTGTTCATCAGAAACACCGTGCCGGCCACTCCCAGTATAAAAATCACCAGAAGAATCAAAAACCTTTTCAGTGCTTTTAACATGGTTTCAGACTCCCTTCTCAGAGTGCAGTCCGTCCGGATAAAGCAGTTTTTCCAGCGTCAGATGGCTGTTCAGCGCATCATTCATCGCAGGAAGTCCCTTCGGGAAATGAGCTTTTTCATTTTTGACCGCACGGATCAGAAGATTCTTCGGGGTATGTTCCATATCAATAAATTCAAGGATCTGTGTACTATATCCTTGCGATTCAAGCAATTCCGCACGGATACCATCTGTCAGAAGCGCCGAAATACGTTCTTTCAGGATACCATATTTCAGCACTGGCTCCAGAAGTTCATTGTGAATCTGACTGTTCAGCTCATGCTGGCAGCACGGCACAGACAGAATCACCTGCGCATCCCACTCGACAGCTTTTGCAAGTGCATAGTCTGTCGCTTTGTCACAGGCATGGAGCGTCACGACCATATCGACTTTCTGTACACCTGCATAATCCGCGATATCACCATGCAGAAAATGCAGCTTGTCATAGCCGTATTTTCCGGCAAGGCCGTTACATTTCTTAATAACGTCTTCTTTCAGATCAAGTCCGATGATATTGACATCGTATCCTTTGAGTTCTTTCAGATAGTAATACATGGCAAATGTCAGATAAGATTTGCCACATCCGAAATCCAGAATCGTGATCTCCCGTTCTCTGGACAGCGCCGGAAGAATATCCTCGATAAATTCCAGAAAACGGTTGATCTGCTTAAATTTGTCATAAGAAGTATTGTGGATTTTGCCCTCGCGGTTCATCACACCGAGATCCACAAGAAACGGAACTGCTGTCCCCTCTTTCAGAATGTATTGTTTTACCCGGTTGTGCGCCTGAATCCTGACCGGTTCCAGCGCCGGATGCTTTTTGACTTTGATTGTCTGCCTGCCTTTTTTGCTGACCAGAACCGTGCCATCCACGCATCTTCCCTGTGTCTGAAGCTGTGAGAAACAGCCTTCGCCAAGGTTTGCCGCCACATAAGAAATGATTTCTTCCTTTGTATAATTCGAGTGAAGTACCTTCGTTCCCACCGTCGAGGATGCCTGATAACAGACACTGCCTTTCAGTTCGATCGGGCGTATCCGCACACGGGACGGAGCATCTTTTTCCTTACTTCTCTGACCGCTTAAGACTGCAAGCATCAGATCTTCATCAAATTGTTTTTCCAAAAATTCCTGTAATGTCATCATATAAAATAAGTCTTTCTTTCTGTCACACTGTACGTCTGTGATACAAAGCTTCCTGTCAGAATCCCCGGCATCTGCGCCGTCTGCAGCGTTTTCTGGAAATCTCCTGATACAGAAGCACTTCGATCAGATCATCTAAAAATCGATCCGAAATCTCCTGCAGTTCAAGTTCCCCTGCAACCTGCTCGCGTATCTGTCTGCACAGGCTGCGCATCATCAGTCTGTCGGGATATTCGTCATAAAGCCTGCTTCCTTCATAATCCAGAAGCTCACATTCTTCTTCTACTTTTTCCTGCACTTTGAGTGCTGTATCCGGAAAATAAGATTTCATCAGGGCAAATTCTCTTTCCTGCATGCGTTCTCCGCTATAAAGCGCCGGACTGGCATAAGTCAGATAAAATGGTAAAAACTTGTCGTAATACATGGACAGGCTCCTGCTTTACCATCGTCCCTATCATTTTATGCAGGACTATGCGAAATGTGCTGCAATCAGCCCTGGATATCTTTCAGAATGCGAAGTGTCAGTTTGAAGCTGTGCTCTGCTGCCATTGCCTCAAATGTCGGATAATCCATTTCTGCACTTCCGTCTGCTTTGTCGGAGATCGCACGGATCACAAGAAACGGAACATTGTTAAGGTATGCTGCCTGAGCGATTGCTGCGCCCTCCATTTCAACGGCATATGCACCGAATTCTTTTACGACGAAATCTTTTACACCCTGATCTGCAACAAACTGATCGCCGGATGCGATACGTCCCTCAAATACTTCGATGTCCGGATTGACTTCTTTACATGCCTGCACTGCCAGCTTGCGGAGTGCATCATCACTGTGGAAAGAAAATGCATCCATCTGCGGAATCTGACCTACCGGATAACCAAATGCTACTGCATTCATATCATGATGGATAAGGTCTGTGGAAACTACGATATCGCCGATATTGATATCTGCATTCAGACTTCCTGCGATACCTGTATTGATCACGACTTCTGCATGGAAATCGTCAATCAGGATCTGTGTACAAATTGCTGCATTTACTTTACCGATTCCAGAGCGGACAACAACTACTTTTTTGCCTTCTAAAACACCGGCATAAAATTCCATGGAAGCTTTGCGTGTGATCTCCACATCCTGCATGCGCTCTTTGAGGCTTGCAACCTCTACTTCCATTGCTCCTATGATACCAATACATCTCATAATAAAATTCTCCCGTCTTTTTTCTGTATTTTAAATTGTCTATTTCATAATTTCTACATTCTTTTTTATTATACCAAATGTTGCGTTTATATGGAAACTTTTTTTACCTCGAAGAAGCCCGGATATCAGAATCAGACTTGTAGCCTTTCTTCTTTTCTGCTATACTGTCTCAAGGAGGTTGATATTATGGTATATAAAACATCCGGCGTCTGTTCAAGCGCCATCTCATTTGAAATTGACGAACAGGGAAAAGTTCATGATGTAAAATTTCAGGGCGGATGCTCCGGCAACACACAGGGCGTAGCCAAACTGATCGAAGGTATGGATGCCAAAGAAGCTATCAGCAGACTCGAAGGGATCCGCTGCGGATTCAGACCAACATCCTGTCCGGATCAGCTTTCCAAAGCTCTGAAAGAAGCTTTAAACTAAATTCAACTGCAAAACCGGAGAACCACATCGGCTCTCCGGTTTTTTGCATCTTTTTATAGTGATTTTTATTTACAATTCTTTATGACAGATCATCTCGGTCCCATTTATCACACAATGACTGCACTTCTCTTGTAAAGCGGTCGAGATCTTTGTTCGGAATGCCTTCGCTCTTACGGATAACAGACATAAGACGCTGTCCCATAGCAACCAGTTTCTGGAATGCACGTGCAGCTTTCGAAGTCTTCGGTGAAACGGCAGCCTTCGTGATCTTGATGCCCTGTGCTTCATAGATGCAAACATTTTCTGCGAGGTCAAAAACAGTGCCGCTGAACGGTGCCATTGCATCCAGCCCAAGTTCTTCTTCAAGACGTCTTGCAAAAATTTCCGTCACTTCATCATCACCATGTGTAACAAAAACTTTTGTCGGTTTCTGACTGAAAGATTTGATCCAGGTCATCAGTCCGTTTACATCCGCATGACCACTGATGCCCGGCATCTGGCAAATTTCTGCACCAACATAAACAGTCTCACCGAAAAGTTTTACCTCTGTAGCACCTTCGAGAAGTGATCTTCCGAGGGTACCAATTGCCTGATAACCGACAAACAGAATCGTGTTGTTCGGATTCCACAGATTGTGTTTCAGGTGATGTTTGATTCGACCGGCATCACACATACCGCTCGCAGAAATAATTACCTTGCAGTCTTCGTCAAAGTTGATTGCTTTGGAATCGTCACTTGTGATCGAGGTTTTCAGTCCCGGGAACATCAATGGGTTGATGCCCTTATTTACAAGTGCCATGGCTTCTTCATCAAAACAGTCATAAATATGTTCGTTAAAAATGGTTGTCGCTTCATTTGCCAGCGGACTGTCCACATAAACCTTGAAGTTGTCGTGTCCATGGACGCGTCCTTCTTCTTTGATCTGGCGAATGAAATAAAGCATCTCCTGTGTACGTCCTACCGCAAATGACGGAATAATGACGCTTCCTCCGCGGTCGAAGGTTCTCTGGATCACTTCACTCAGAAGTCCCACATAATCCGGACGGTCGCCATGGCTTCTGTCACCGTAGGTCGATTCCATCACAACATAATCGGCATCGTGAAGGTATACCGGATCTTTGATCAGCGGCTGATTGAGATTTCCGATGTCACCTGAGAAAACAATTTTTTTCTCTTTGCCGTCTTCGTTGATGATCACTTCAATGCTTGCAGAGCCAAGCAGGTGTCCGGCATCGACAAATCGTACACGAATGCCCTCTGCCGGTGTGATTGTCTTTTCATATGGACACGGAACAAAATTCTGCAGAACCCCCAGTGCATCCTCCATTGTATATGCCGGTATAAATTCCGGCTTACCCTGACGACGTCCCTTACGGTTTCGCCATTCTGCCTCGAACATCTGAATGTGAGCACTGTCACGAAGCATAATGTCACAGAGATGGCAGGTCGCCTGTGTCGCATAAACCGGACCCTGAAAACCTTTTGCATAGATTGCCGGCAGATTTCCGGAATGATCCATATGTGCATGGGTCAAAAGCACAAAATCAAGGTCACTTCCCTTAACCGGTATTTCCTGATTTTCATAATAATCGGGTCCCTGTTCCATACCACAGTCTACAAGAAACTTCTTACCGGCAGCTTCCAGATAATAACAGCTTCCGGTTACTTCGTGTGTCGCCCCAATAAAGGTTATCTTCATGTGCGAGCCCCCTTTGTCTGAAAAATCACGCAAATATATATTGTTGTAATCATTATACACGATTTACTTGTTTTTTAACAGTATTTTTGTGTAAAATCACAGGAGAAATACAAGAAAGGAACAGGGCGGGATCTGAAATCCCGCCCTGCCTTACATGGTTTTGGTTTGGTTTTTAAAAGCCTGCAGGCACCTCGTCCCTTCGAAAGGTAACGGATGTTTACACGGTTTATTAATTGCATTCTCCGGTGTACGTGATGCCCACAGTAGTTTGGTTTAAAGATTTTGTCTTAGGTTTTTAAAGTTATAATTTGTTAATTGGTTTTACATGGTTTAAAAAATTTGGTTTTTGGTTGATTTTTGGTTTTCTCTTTAATGTTGTTTTTGGTTAATAGTTACTGTTGAATGATTGGAATTACTTAATCATAATGCCCTGTGTCAGAGTGGACGTAGATTCCTTTAAGCCACCATTGCTGGCTGCATGGTATCCACGCACACGATAGTAAGTGCCACTTGGAACAAGTATCTTCAATCCCTTATTAAGGCTTGTAACATTGTTAGCCGTATACTCATAAATCTTATAAGTACCATAGCTTCCATTAACCTTACGCTCTAAGAACAGAGACAAATACACTTTAGCACATTTCTTATGACATTGTGTTGAACCAAAAATGCTTACCTCATGATTAGATACTTTCTGAATTTTTACATTTCCTAAATTCAGGTTAGTCCCTCTAAGAACACTGTAACTGGTATCTTCTGAAAAATCTTCCGTAGTTTCTTCGTCAGTAAGTTCTTCCTCCGGAATTTCATCCAGAATACTGGTTGTCTCTGCCAGTACCGGTGTTACACACATAGATACTGACATTCCAACTGCCATAAAAAGACCAAGTAATTTCTTTCTTTTGCTCATTTCTCACTTCCTTTCGCTATGTAAACATACCCTTACATAATATATACGTAAGAAATCGCAAAAAATCACTCTAAAATTTCATATATTTTATAATTTTTTCAAATTCCTCAATATTCATCCGCCCAGTTAATGTATATGCTACGTCACCTTTTGTCCAACTAGCCACATAATTTGGTATTTCTTCATTTTCATCCTCTACTCTTTTAATTGTAACTTCCGTTTTTTCATCCCCCGTCACTATAGTTTCCTGTTCGTCTCCCTGCATTGCATAAACATCACTTGCAACTTCTTCATTCTGCTGATCTATATAAAGTGCAATTATAAGTCCATTATATTCATATTCAATTTTAGCTAATGCAACAGACTCATCTATAATATAATCATAAAATTCCATTCCTACTGGTCTATAATAAAACTCTGGTACTTTGACTCCTATCTTATCCTGTATTTCCTCAATAGCCTCATATTCATCTATATTTACATCTTCGTTTTCTACATCATTTCCTACTACCACTCTTGTGTCATCACCAGCCAGATATCGAATTCCTTCTATAAAATGATTCCTATTCGCCTCACTTGTCATGCTCGCAGCAAATACGCACAACAGACACACGCCTGCCACACCCGCGATTTTACCCAGCCGCAGATAACTCCGCTTCTTTCTGACCGGACGGTCATTCTTTGAACCTTTCTCCGATGATACCCCAATATCAGACACTGCTACTGTCTCTGTCTTCACGGGCGAATTGAAACCTGCTGTTGCCCTTGCTGCGGTACCAGCCTCTTTTGAACTTTCCGGCTCCATAGAGACAACTTTATCCGCAACTGCATTTTCCGCGCCACCGGCCTCCTTCGAAGTTCTCGCCTCCATAGAAATAATTTTCTCTCCGGCTGTCCTTGACACAGAATCATTATTCTTCTTCGCCACAGCATCTCCGGCAATTTCTGTACCGACACCTCTGACCGCTTTCTTTGAAACCTCCGAAGTGTCATCCGCCTCATCTTCATACAGCCCTTCTTCTTTCAGGCGCTGATAGAATTTTTCTCTGGGGACACTCAACTCTTCTGCGATATCGAGGTTTTTCTCATACTCCTGTCCGGCAAGCAGAGATTTCTCAATCTGCTCCGCCTCATTGATGTATGTCTCCTCAAGCCACTGCCGGAATTTCTCATCGTCTTCCATATCCGGCATGTCCATCGTCAGATCCTCTATATGATTGTGATTATCCTTTTGTTCTTGTTCAAACTTTTCTTTCATTTTACTATCTCCTGCTGCCATTTTTACCTCACTTTACACAAACGACAGCTCTATCTCTCCTTGACAATTTTGCCCCGGTGGTTCATAGTTATGGTTAATAAAAAGATTTTTCAGGAGGAATTCCCTATGAAACATATTGTTCTTACCGGCGGTGGTACTGCCGGCCACGTTACCCCTAACATCGCCCTGATCCCGACACTCAAAGCTGCCGGATATCAGATTTCCTATATTGGTTCCTATGAAGGTATTGAGCGTAAGCTCATCGAAGAAATGGGAATTCCTTATTACGGAATCTCCTCAGGCAAACTCAGACGTTACTTTGATCCTAAGAACTTTTCCGATCCGTTCAGGGTTCTCAAAGGTTTCCTCGAAGCCAGGAAGCTCCTTAAGAAACTGAAACCTGACGTTGTATTTTCCAAGGGCGGTTTCGTCACTGTCCCGGTTGTGATCGCTGCAAAAAAATGCAAGATCCCAGCAATTATTCATGAATCAGATATGACTCCGGGCCTTGCCAACAAACTCTGTATCCCTTCCGCAGTCAAAGTATGCTGCAACTTCCCTGAGACCGTCAGCAGTCTTCCGGCAGATAAAGCTGTCCTCACCGGTACTCCGATCCGTCAGGAACTTCTGAAAGGTGACAAAGAAGCCGGCAGACAGTTCTGCGGATTTACTTCCGACAAACCGGTCCTTATGGTGATCGGCGGAAGTCTCGGTGCAGCCTCTGTCAATAACCACGTCCGCAAGATCCTTCCGGAACTTCTGAAAGAGTTCCAGGTCATCCATCTCTGCGGCAAGGGCAAAATGGACGAGTCCCTCAAGGGTACCGAAGGGTATGTACAGTACGAATACATTAAGGAAGAACTTCCGGATCTCTTCGCTCTGTCCGATGTCGTGATTTCCCGTGCAGGCGCCAATGCAATCTGCGAGATCAGTGCCCTTCACAAACCAAACCTTCTGATTCCACTCTCTGCAAATGCGAGCCGCGGTGACCAAATCCTGAATGCCCGTTCTTTTGAAAAACAGGGATTCAGCATGGTACTTGAAGAGGAAGAAATCACCGATGAAAAGCTCCTCGATACCATCCATCAGTTATACAAAAACCGTCATACTTTCGAAGAAGCAATGGCAGGTGGCAAACAGATGGATTCCATTCATCATATCTTTTCTCTTATTGAGGAATGTGTATTATCCAGGTAAGCAACAGAAGGCAGTTACAAATGTGACTGCCTTCTTAGTTTCTCCAGTTCTTCTATAATCCACGCCTTTGAACGCAGATTACGGTTGTTTACATTGTTCGTTGTGATCCCGTATTCCTCAGCAACTTCCGAGGCCGGAATCCTGTGCATCTTGGTTTTTATCAAAATATCGTAGTTCTGTGGATTTCTCATTCTGAGTTTCCGAAGAACAAGTCTCTGATAAGTTTCTTCTTCCATGCGCAGAAGCTGTGCTTCCGGGTCTCCTCTTTCATCGGGAGTCTCTTCCACACCCTCTTCGTCGAATGTACACATTTCCTGTTTGGTGGAGGGTTTTCTGAAATAATCGTTGCATCTGTTTGTAGTTGCGCGAAAAACCAGTGCTTTCAGTTTCTTATGGTCTGAATAATCCAGATTTTCCCTCATCTTGTATAATGTGATGAAAATCTCCTGACTGATATCTTCTGCCAGAAGTTTATCCTTCGTGATACAGTATGCAACATATGCTGAGAATCTTTGATATTCATCATAGAACTTATTAAAATTCTCAATCGTCATTCGTATTTACGCTTTCGTTTTATTTTGTCATTTTTTCTTACGTATTCTGTATGACTCATGCTTTTACTTTACTCAGAATCTCTTCTTTCATTTCATCGGTCAGCTCACCCGGTTTCCATGTCAGACCAACCTGATCGCCTTCATAACGCGGAATCAGATGCATATGGAAATGAAAAACTGTCTGACCTGCAATCTCACCATTGTTCTGTACGATGTTAAATCCGTCACAGTTCAGTCCGTCTCTGAGTTTTGTTGCCATTTTTTTTGCAAGAACCATTGCTTTCGCTGCGGTCTCATCCGGAAGTTCATAAATATTGGCGGCATGTGATTTCGGAAGAATCAGCGAATGTCCCTTAGAAGCCGGTCCCAGATCCAGGATCACGCGGAAGTCTTCGTCCTCATATAATGTAGCGGATGGAATTTCTCCATTCGCGATTTTACAAAAAATACAATTTTCCATGATAAATTCCTCCTTCAGAATTCTGTAAAAATAACTGTTTAATAACTATATTGTCTCGTATTTGTGCGAATTTTTCAATACGAAATTTGTTGATTGTGGTATTTTATGATGATACACTTCCCATGAGGTGACAGATTATGCAGGAAAAGAACAAATTTGAACAGCAGAAAAAAGAATTTCAGTCGACACTCTCGATGTTCTCACATGAGATACGTAACCCCCTCGCTCTTATCACAAGTGAGTTACAGATGTTATCCGACCATCATCCGCAACTTTGTCTGGATGAACACTGGGACAACATTATGGAAAATCTGAATTACATCCGCGAGCTTCTCGATGAACTTTCCCGGTACCAGAATGCAGGACATCTCTCTCTCGTATCAACAGATACAAGCCTGTGGCTTGATCGAATTACCAATACCTTTCGACCTGCACTGGATTATCTGGGCATTGTACTTGAGACTGACATCCCTAAGGATCTTCCCCATCTTGAACTGGATCAGACAAAAATCCGTCAGGCTCTTTTTAATCTTCTCCGCAATGCACAGGAGGCCATTCAGCACGCACACGGAAAAATCCAGATTGCCGCTTCTGCTGTTTCAGATGGAATACAGATCACCGTCCATGACAATGGCTGTGGTATGACTGCCCAGCAGACGGAACAGATCTTTTTTCCTTTCGTAACGTACAAGCCCGGCGGCACAGGTCTCGGGCTTGCTGTCACCCGGCAGATCATCGAAGCACACCATGGGACGCTCCGCGTCGAAAGTGTACCCGGTGAAGGAACAACCTTTTATATTCTTCTGCCTCTCGGATGATACAGAAGAATGGAAATCATCATTCCACAAACCAGTCCGGCAACGTGGGCTGTATTGTCCACTCCTGTGCTGGTAAATCCATAATAAAGAGAAAAAAATGCCATGACAAGAATCTGTCTCGCAGACAAATCTCCGAGCCATCCTTTGTTGCGGATCACAATATAAATCATCGCTCCCATAACAGCAAAAACTGCACCGGAAGCACCCGCTGATACGGCAAAATCCATAGATTTCAGCTCAACAAGCACTGAGATCACATTTCCGAGAAGTCCGCCCACAATATAGATGATCAGAAATTTTATCTTGCCGATTACACGTTCAAGACGGCTTCCCAGAACAAACAGAACCAGCATATTATTCAAAAGGTGTTCGATTCCGAAATGCAGGAACATACAGGTAAACAGTCGGTAATATTCCCCACCTTCTATGATCATCGGTGTGTAGGCTGCGCCGCAGTCCAGCATATGCATCGTGTTCTGTGAACTGCCGGTGCATTCCACCGCGAGAAACACAATAATATTGATCAGGATCAGGCCGACTGTCACCGGCTCTTTTTTTATTTCTTCCATATAGATCATTACTCCAGAATTTGTTCAAATCTCACTGTCACATCCTCCGGGATATGATAGAATTTCTTGAAACGTTTTGCCCATCGCTCATTTGGCGGTATAGTCTGACAACAATATTCCGAATACGGCAGAACAGGCAGCACAATTTCCTTCTGTTCCTGCTCTATTCCCGTCTGTATCAATTGTGCTCTGTAATCGTTTACCTGACCGATTGCCAAAAACATTCTTACATATATCACACACAGAACACAGACCGCCATTCCTGTTATCAGTATAGGATAGAACAACTCTGTCCTGTATCTGCTTGTCAGATATCTGAGAAGCTTCAACAGCAACAGCGCCTGAAAAATATAAGATACGTAAAAACATCTCGCACCAATAGGATTCGCCGCCAGAAGCGGCGCCGCCACAGCTCCCGATGACAGATAAAGAATGCACATGGAAATTCCCTCTTTCCTGTCTACATTTTTCCAGATGCACAAAAGCACATTTGCAAAAAACAAAATCGCAAGCATGGTATTGATCGCATTATTCAGATTTTGATCACTGTCAAATACCCATTGTGGATAAATTTTATGAAAGACACTATATACACTGTACCCACAAAATACTATCGTCATTTCTATTGTAGCAAAAGTTTTTCGCCCACTTTTCTGAATCAAAATCAACAAGACGATAATCAAAAGTATATTTAACACCCAGTTATTTATTGATAAATGATACCAGATATTGCTAATAAACTGTCTTGCCATTCCACTGACAGTTGTGTGAATTTCTTTATATCCGTCTGATCCGTCAGCAGCTCTTGAATAGGCACCATTAGAAAACATAATCAGCGCCCCCGCTATAGAAGCCCATAAAAAATTTAATTCTATAAGCGGAATTTTTTTATAACGGATCAGTGTATACACAACAATCCATACTGCATAAAAAACCACAAACACTGTAATATTCTCAGAAAACAACTGCACAGAAATACCAAGTGGAATTACCATAATTGTTTCCCAGACAGGAATAGCAGGCTGCTTCTGCTTCGTATACACCCATTCCGTCCAGTTATAATAAATCAAAAACAGAAAAACCGGTGGAACAAAATTTACAAATGCTGCCGGCCAGCCATAGCTCTGCTGAAACAATGTTGATGGAATTGAGATCAAAAGAAAAAAAGCTCCCAATAATAAGAATGTATTTTCTTTTGTCCTGCTTTCTTCTTCGAAACGTATATTTTTATACATAACATCCAAAAGCCACACAACACCTGCAGCAAGTACCACAGCCTTTGCCAGTACGCTTCTGGTAACCAAAAGTGCCAGAAGATCTCCCAGATAACGGCCATTATAATCTTTAAAACCGTTTTTCATAAGTTCTATCCGTTCATCCAGCCCCCACTGCCATTCATCATGGCAGTATGGTACCTTATATCCGATATATAAAAATACAACAAATGCCGCTATATATATCAACCAGCATACCTTACTTTTCTTTTTCATGGGTTATATTTCCCTTTCATTTTTCTTTCAGAAAGTATAGCATACCATATTATAAAAGTCTATATAACCACTTTTCCTTCAACCGTATTGTCAGGCATTCTCCATCTATTTTAAAAATATGTACCGGGCCTGTGCAAATTCCACCTGATCTTCATCCTGCAGCTGATATTCCTCTCCTGTTTTCAGTAGTCTTCCATTTACTGATGTTCCATTTCTCGAATTGAGGTCAGACAGATAATATTCCTCATCTACTTTCCGAATCTTTGCATGAATACGACTGACTGTCGGAAGAGAGATCACTGCATCGGCAGCATTTTCCATCTTACCGATTACCATAAGGTCACGGTCAAGATAGATCGTCGCAAGTTCTCCCGGTTCACGGCTTACAAGGCTGGCCGGTCCTTCAGTCTGTCCGGCGGATAAGACGACTGTCTCACCATAGTTTTCTGTCTTTTCAGTTTCGTAGTTCTCATTCTGCTGCACTGTTTCCCGGTATACATTCTGTGAGTTTTCCAGACGGTTAGTTCCTGTCTCCCCGGTCCGTTCCGGCATTTTATCCTTTATGTCTCCCCATTCCGGCATTTTTTCCTGTACTGAATCTGCTTCATACAAATCCTCTGAACTTCTCTCCGTCCTCCTTTTCTCACTGCTGCTTTCATATGTATCATCAAGTTCCCTCTTCACCTTTTTTCTCCATTCTGCACTCATCTGCTTTTTCTGCTTCTTCTTTTCGGCTGTCCAGGACAAGAATGCGGCGAGAACCAAAAGGATAATGGCTCCTCCGAAGATAGCTTCCGCCGGAATCCCAGGAAGATATCCCAGATAGCGAAGTATAAGAAAAATGATCAAAACTGCTGCTGTGGAAACACAAAGTAAAGCACCCGTCCATTCGTTGGAGGACTTTTGAAAATCAGACTCTTCTTTCTTTTTGCCTTTTTTTCTTTTTGAAGTTTTATTTTCCACGTCTGTCTTCAGTAAATGTGAAACATCTGCCTTTTCCTGTATTTTTTCTCCAAAATTGTCCATACTATCCAGATTATTTTCCGGAGGCTTCTGCTCCTGATTCTGTGTAGATTCTCTATCGTTGCTTTTCTCTGTAACTCCTCTGTTCTGATAAATTGCCTCTTTTATATGTTCAAGCTGAAATCCTGTCTCCATTGCTTTCCGGTAGACTCCATAGCCCATACTCACTGCCTGAGAGTCTTCATGGTCAAGTCTCGGGAGAAGGTATTCTGTCAGTTCCCGGAACTGTTCCTGTATCGGATGATGATAATCCGGAAGACAGCAGAATTTCACTTCTCGCTTCTCTATATCCAGAAAGATATACTCCGGACATAAAAGCAGCTGGTCTGTATTCATAAGAAACTCCGCCATCTCTTCCATCACACGAATAAATCCGCAAAAAAGCATGTGCAGATCTTTTCTGTGAAATTTCCTCTGTTCATAAAAAGATGCCAGCGACTGCCTGGATGTGATATCATAATAAAACAGCAGATTCCCGTCCAGTCCCTGCAATCTGCACTTTAATATAGAGGGAATCACATTTCCTGTCAGCATTCGTACCTGATAGGATGCTGTATTTACTTTTTCTTCTTCTCGTAGAATCAAATAATTGTGACTTACATCTCTTTTATATTCTGCATACATATTTTAATCTCCTGTTATACCAATCACTTCCTTTGCAGCCTTGAGCCTACGGATCCACTTTACCGGCCGAATAACTTTTGAGCTTCCTTCTGTTTTTAATGTCCATTTAAATCCACCAAAACCTGCAATCGTATCTGCTTCATAAGTTACACTGACTTTCTTTTTTCCTGCATTTACATGGCATCGCAGATTTTCCGCACCAAAGAATCCTACATTTCCAAGCTCCTCACCACGGATTTCTGCTGCTGCCTGCGCCTGTCCGTCCTGACGCACTGCCTCCATACTTCCACTCAATGATGCTTCACAGGCTGCCGCCGTCAGCCATGCCCGGTTATGTACAAAAAATGACAGATAAATGACTCCCATAACTGTCAGAAGCACGATAGACATGACACATGCAGCCTCTATCGTAAAACTACCCTTGCACAGATTACTTCTATATTGCTTATGTCTTGAGTTTACAATCCTGTATCTGTAATTTTTGAGGATTCTTTTCTTCATATAACCATCCCTCCTACATATCCCAGCAATAAAAAAGGTACCAGTGGAATCTCCGTCTTTCTGCTCTTTCGAAACACCAGCAACAGGACACCGGAACATGCCGCCGCAAGCAGCATTCCGATGCAGGCCATCTGAATGTAGCTTTCCATTCGCATCATACATCCCAGTGCCATAAGAAGCCATCCGTCTCCCATACCTACCTGTCCCCGTGTCAGGATGCTGCATGCAAGGATAAAAATACCTATGGCCGCCGGAATCAGATAGTCCGTCATTGTTCTTCCGGTTTTGATACTGTATGCCACTCCTGCCAGTCCGAACATCAATGTGACCGGTATTGAGATTTCTCTTTTTCGGATATCCAAAAAACTGCTGAAAAGCAGAAAGATCAGTGTGCCGTATTTTTCCATTTTCCTTTTCCTTCTTTCTTCTGATCATTTCATTCTTTCTGAGATTTTTATTGCAGCTTATGTAATGTCTACGCTGAATCTCTATCCGCATTTGCTGCATACATGCATGTTTCCAAGCTGTGATTTCTTGACCAGCCGAACGGTACGCTTCAGTCCACTGCAGGACGCATCATTGTGGTAACGGTTCCCGGAGCCTGTAATGTAAACAGTCCCGGAAGGGTTCTGATGTCGGCTGCAGGTCTCACATGGGCTGTATTTCTCCCCATTATCATTTCGTCTCTGTGATACACTGCTTCCGGACACCTGTGTAATAGACAGGTTCAGATAACGGCAGCCTGCTTTTGTGTGATATACAGAACCACTTTCTGTTACAAAAACCATTTCTTCAGGTTCTGTGCTGTCACCGGAGCCTTTCCCGCCTTCTTCTGCGCCCGTCCACGCATGGACTTTCACGGTATTATGCATCCAGACTTTTGGAAGTGGTATCAACGCACCAACCGGACTGTATGAATACACATCGGGCAGTGTGATTTCATCCGGTCCATTTCCGTCCGCCACATACGCATACATCCCGGCTTCCTTCGTCTTTTCACACAACGCCTGCAAATGTGTCGTCTGCAGACTGTAAATGTCCATAAAGGAAATCATTGTCACCATACCCAGAAAAAACAGCGGAAGTACAAGTGCTGTCTCTACTGACAGTCCTGCCTTTTTTATCTTTGCACATGAGGTACACAAAGATACCTTTTCAGAAAGCGTCAGGAGGATTCTGCCTATCGGGGACGACAGATACCATCTGTTCAGAGAGCGTGTCCTTTCTTTATTCTTTCTGTCTATCTTGTTTTGATTCCCATTGAGCTTTTTTTGTGCCTTCTGAAAAAGCATCTTTCTGCACCTCCTTTTAGCGGGCGGCGAGAACGCCGCCCGTCAGCCCTCAGATATAGCTGTATTGTTTTGTTACGGTATATGTTCTGCTTCTGTTTGCTCGCACATCCACAGACGCCTCAATTGCTTCAATACAACAGTCCAGCCGGAACTGTTCTCTGCCTTTTGTCGCACGTATCTCCGCTTCAATCATATCCATTCCCCGCTTAAGTTTCTGCGAACGTGAAGTGGATAAAAGAAGTACCTGCAGATAATCTTCATATGACATGCCGCCCTCCACATCTTTGCGCTCACTGTCCATTTCCTGCAGGAGATTTGAAAGATTTTCCAGTGACAACTGCCAGTCCGCCGGTGATTTCACAAGCGGTACTTTTCCTCCATGAAAGAGTTCCCGCAGATCCACAATGCTCTCCGCAAATGACCAGCACAATATCAGCGCTGTCTCAATCACCACTGCTGCCGGAGGAATCAGAAAACCGGATGCAACCGCCAGTGCAAGTGCCTGTATCTGTGCTCTCTTTGATGCATCAGTCATCAATGCCGATACATTGATTCCTTCGCGGATCAGAAGGAGCCGCCTTGCAACTGTCTGGAGATTTTCCCGGTCACTGGATTTTCCACCCAGGAGATACTCAATCTGATATTTAAGTCCTGCGGTGGACGGTTCCCGGTAATTTCCCAGATGTTCCATCAGATACTGCTGGTAGAGAATCTGCGAAGTCGCAGAAGAAGTCTGGATATTCTCCGCCGGAAGATTGATTCCTTCCTGCAGCTGTCGGTGGGACACAAGATTCGAAAGAGAAATCTGACTCTCGGAAATACCCTGGTCAGCCGGAACAACCAGATCAAGCAGCCCCATTTTTCGAATCTGTTTTATGATTGGAATCGGATTCGTGACTGCAGGAGGTTTTGGTGTTTCCACGATCTCATTGCCGCCGGCATTTCCGCCTGATTCTTCACCACTTCCGAAGATATCTTCGGCACCTGAACCGGTTTCTGACTTCGAGGCAGCTTCGGCTTCCTGACTTTTTTGTGCTGCTGAATCCATCTCTGTATCATAATTTTCGAGGCTGTTGCCATCCTCACTCTGACATCCGGCTTCTTCCGCCTGTCTGATCTTTTCTTCTTTTTTGTGATAACGGTCAAGAAGAAGTCCTACGCCCTGGCTTCCAAGTGTGTCTCTCATAAATGTCACTGCCTGCCGGAAAAAAATTTCTCCGCCTTCATCAGTTGCCAGACGATAGCCGGTAAATCCGCCCTGTTTCAAAGCAAGCTTCTGACTGTTCTGTTTCAGTACAGGTTTCATATAGGATTCAAGGTTGTCATATACCGCAGCCAGATTTAAATCTGAGTTGCCCTGTGCTCCGTCAATGAAAAACAGGTCATATTCCTTCATAAGGAAACGGTCATACTGTCCAAACAGAGAATAGAGTCCGATATCCATACTGTCCAGAATCTGTGTTCTTGCCGCCGCAGCCTGCACCGACTGGATTCCGGTCGTAACAAGTGACAGCAGCAAGCTCAGAATCAGCGCCAGAAAAACAGTGATACTTCCTTTTTTCTCCATTGGCATACTCCTTTCCTTTTCAGATAGAATTACTCTGCTTCGTAATCTTGCTCAAAATACTTCTCACCAGATTCGTCAGCTGTTCCTTAAAAATGATTACCAGACTGATCAGCACCACCAGTATCAAAATGATTTCAACGACACCTACTGCATCTTCTTCACGCATAAACTCTCTCGCTGTCCGCATACATGCACTCATATTCTGCCTCCTTATTCTATCTGCTCTTTCCTGCTGCTCCATCATCCATAGAAAGATAAAAATGCCGGTATCATAATGATCGCCATCACCACCGCAAGCATCATGACCATCGGTACGAGCAGCTTTGTAGCCGCTGTCTCACCCAGCACTCTTGCCTTTCGCTTCCTTTCATCCCACGCTTCCAGTGCTTCTTTTTCCAGAAGATCCGCCATTCTGTGACTGCCTTTTTGCAGATTCTGGATCAGAATCGTGGAAAAGGTCTTATACTTCATCTGCCCGCATCTTTCTCCGAATCTGCGATATGCTTCCAGTTCTGCAATGCCACTGTCCATCTCATGACACATGATTATGATCGCTTCATACGCATATCGCCCGGTCTTTGGACGGTTTCTCATGTAATCTGCACTCATTTTCTGAAACACCTTACGTGCCGTCATGCCTGCCTGAATCAGAAGAGTAAATTTCATAATCAGCGACGGATAATCCATCAAAAGCTGTTCTGCGCGTTTTGCCATTTCTTCCTGCTGCTCTTTTGCTTTTTTCAGCATCACAACAAACGCTGCAAAAAACGCAAGTGATGCCAGAAGTGATCCTGTCCGATCACCGGACTTCTGCCAGATAAGTTTCTGACCGTCCCATTGATCCGGCAGATAATAATAATCCGGATCCTGTTTCTGCTGATTGTATTCTTCGATGATTTCTCTTAATTCTTTTTGTTTCTGTTCTGTCTCATTTACTTCCTGCTCCGGTTCGACTTCCGTCTCCTCCGTCTCTTTCTCCGGAATCTCCACATCAAACTTCTGCGGTTTCCGACCATCCACAGACACTTCAAGTTCTTCCGTGTATGCACCATCCAGATTCTTCTCCATGCGGTGTCCTTCCTGATAGACCACATCTTTGCCGTCTGTCATGGTCAGTGCCATTCCCAGAAGATTTCCGCAAACCGCAACAAGCAGAAACAGCCGCATGCTCTGTCGATCCGCGATTCCGTCCAGACGAATCCAGCCGGCCTTCCATACAAGCACAATCCCAAAAGTCAGCACAAAGAGTATTATATGTACCCACATATCTTATTCTGTGCGGCTCTCCCGCATTTCCTTTCTAAACTTCAATATCTACGATCCGTCTTCCGAGCCAGTAAGAAAACCCGTAAATTGCAAGACATAAGGACATCGCCAGAATTCCGAACGGATTTCCATAGAGTACTTCAAGGAATCCCGGTGAAGTCATCTTAAGATACAGAATGATTCCGGCCGGCATCAGACTCATGATCATCTGTTCCGCCTTTTTTGCCGCCAGTGTCGTCTCAATTTCTCTGCGCACGTCAATCTTGTCACCCAGCATCCTCGAAGAAGTCTGTATGATCCGGTTCATGTCACCACCGGTTCTTTTGGCGGTATAAAAAACAGCTGCAAAATTTTCGATATCTTCGATCCCACTTCTGTCACCAAAACTCATAAAAAGCTCTTCCACCGGCACACTTACCTTCAGCTGTGTTTCCATATAATGAAATTCCCGCACAATATCTGTTTCCTGCGGATACAGCCGTTCCAAGTCTCTGGAACATGCCATAACTGCATTTTCTACAGAATATCCTGCCTGAACGGCAACACTCAGCGCATTTAACGCATCTTTAAACTGATAATTCAGGTTCTTTTTCCGTTCACGGATCAGCCCTTTCTTTTTCCATTTCAGAAAAAATACCGTAACCGGCAATGCAAGAAACATCAGCCATGGATTCTGATAGAAAAGATAATCCACCGCACCACACAGCAAAAGTCCCTGCACCAGATACTTCAAAATCTCTGTCATGGAAAAACGATACTCTTCATAACTCTGCTTCATATGGTCACTCCTGCCCGTATCAGCTTTTCCCTGTTCAGAAGTTCGGCGGTCTGTACCAGTCCCTTTCCCTCCTGCCAGCGATAAAGCGTACGTGTCTTTATTTCATGATTTTCAAATCCGCATATTTCTGTTATCTCAAGTACCTTACGGCTTTTGTCACGCATTCTTCCCAGATGAATAAGAATATCAACACCGGAAGCAATCTGCCTTCGAATGGCCTCAAGCGGAAGATCTACTCCCATCAGGGTCATGGTTTCAAGTCTTGAGAGCATGTCCGAAGCCGAATTGGCATGGGCAGTGCTTAAGCTTCCGTCATGTCCGGTATTCAAAGCCTGCAGCATATCGACCGCTTCACCACCACGTACCTCGCCAACAATGATCCGATCCGGTCGCATACGAAGCGCAGTCTTGATCAGGTCACGAATCGTAATCGATGTTGCCCCTTCCATGTTTGCCATCTTTGCTTCAAGACGCACCAGATTGGCAATTCCCTGTATCTTGAGTTCTGCATTGTCCTCAATCGTGATCAGCCGTTCATCTGGCGGAATATAATTGGACAGTGCGCCAAGAAACGTCGTCTTGCCGCTTCCTGTCCCGCCTCCGATGACCATGGAATATCGTGCACGCACAAGTGCCGCAAGAAATTCTGCACATTCCGGCGGCAGGCTTCCAAGTGAAATCAGTTTTTCCATCGTAATCGGCGTATCCGGAAAGCGCCTGATCGTCAGAATCGGACCGTTGAGCGCCACAGGGCGGATCACCGCATTGACTCTGGCACCGTTATCCAAACGGGCATCCACAATAGGCATTGATTCGTTGACCACCCTGTTGCACTTACCTACGATCTGCTGAATGACATCTTCCAGCTTTTCTCCGGAAGTAAATGTTTTGTCCCATTTTTTCAGTTTTCCGGCACGCTCCACAAAGATGGCATCCGGTCCGTTCACCATGATCTCCGTCACCGTCTCATCCTCGATCAGTTCCTGCAGAACATCCAGTTTGCGAACAGAATGAAAAAGTTCCTGGCGAAGCTGTACCTTTTCTTTCAGCGAAAGACCGTACTCCCGCATCCGCCCGAGTATCAGATCATCGATCTCATCAAGGATTTCTTCATCACTCAGCTCTCTTGCGAGATCCAGCCGCTCCATCAGATGTGTACGAAGTTCCTGAAATAGTTCCCTGCTCATCTGTTTTCCTTTCTGAAAATTACCTTCAGAGATTTTCTTTCTCAAGCAATTCTCTTACAAAATCTCCCAGTTCACTCCAGACCAGTTCCTCTATCCGAAATTCATTGTCCGTATTTTGGGATAGTATCGGAAGCAATACTTTTTCTATTCCTGCCAGTAACTGCGAGTAATCACGCAAACGCAAAAGTTTTTCAAACTGTTCCATTTTGCACTTCGAGATGCGGTCGTCGCGCACCGGCACATAGACTCTCGTACACAAGTCAAGAATCTGAAATACTTCTTCGATTCCATCGCCCACATCCAATATGACTGCCTCATAGGAACTGTGCAGAACGATTTCCTGCAAAAGGTGCTCCCAGTCCTGCCACCTTGTCCCCCGGATGTCCTCTGGGGACTGTACCGGCGGTATAAAATCCATACTTCCCATACTCTGAATCATACTGTTCATTTTTACGGTAATGCCTGCCTGCTCCTGTCGTACAAAATACAGAAGATCACTAAGTGTATAGGGGTATTCCTTTTCAAAGAGTTCTTCAAACCCGGAATACTCTTCCATGTTGAGATAAAGAACTGATTTCTCTCTGCCCAGGATCTGAGCCAGTGCCAGCGCAAAAGAAGTCTGCCCGCAGAATCCGAGCGGTGAATAAATCCCCAGAAGTTCTGTCGTCTTTTTGAGCACCGGCATCTGCGCCGGAAGCACGGCCTTTTCTGCACCATAACACGCCATCACCTCACGGACAATATCCGAAGATGCCTGATACTTATAAACATCGGCATATCTGTCCAGTTCATCCGGTTTGCTGCCCTCGGTCAGAATCACGATCTTGCCGATATCCAGCTCACCGACCTCAGGACACATTGCCTCCGCTGAGATCAGAAGAAGCTCGACCGGGTTTTCTTTTGCATATGCAACAAAACTGCTGACATTAGTAAATGCCTGAATCTCAAAAGGAATATTCTTTTTCTGGTTGAGATAATCCATGAAGTTGCGGGCATATTCCGCCTCGAGATCACAGACTGCAAAAATTTGTTTTTTCAATAAATACCTCCCGTATACAACATCACACTCATAAAGATCGGAATCGTAAAATGAATGTTTTCAAAAGCAGTTCCTGTCCGATAATACGGACTCTGTTTGCCAGTTTCGATAAGTTGTCTTATGTATTGTTCCAGATAGTGAAATCTTTGGTGGAAGCCGCCGCAAAAAAACAGGATTGCCAGCGATAGTACTGCTCCTGCAAGAACCGCATACCACATACACCATAATATGTGATACGGTCCCATCAGACCGCCAAGCACGCAGAAAAGCTTTATGTCACCTGTACCCAGCATTCGAAAATAAAACAGCCATCCCAGAAGCACAATCGGCACAGCCGTACCAAGAACAAACTGCACTATACCATGCCGGTTTCCGGACCATATACTGTAAGTCAGCCCTGCAATAAATGAGCAGATGATCCAGCTGTTTTTTATCCGCATCTCATACAGATCCATCAACACTGCGATACCCGCAATCGTCAGAAGCAGCATCTGACGAATGATTACTTTACTCACACCCCTTTCTCAAACTAATAAAAAATTGGGATTACCCGTCAGATCTGACGGAAGGAATACCAGAAGATCTCTGGTGAGCTTTATTATAGAGCGCTTCGTTCTTCTTGTAAAGAAAATTCGTTCGTCAAATTCTCCTATATTCTGACAGATGCGCAGGTTGCACAATCGCACTCTCTTCTGTATAATAAAAGACAGCATGAAAACGGAGGGGGACACATACTGCCATGGAAAACATCAAAAAAATTGAAGATATGTCGCTGAATGCATGGCCATCACACAAAATGGAGCTTTATGACGGCTGGATTCTGCGTTTTTCTTATTTTTATACACACCGTACCAACAGTGTGGAACAATTTGGAAATTCCATGCTTCCATGGAGAGAAAAAGTCGCCTACTGCGAAAACGTCTACAAGCGTCTCGGCTCTCCGGCTATCTTTAAAATCAGTCCTGTTGTATCACCGGATTTTGATTACACACTGGAAAATCGTGGCTACGAAATCCAACATACGACGGAGGTCATGACAATGGCTCTGTCAGACGCACATATTGACACCCATTATCAGGATGTCATGCTTACTGATGAAATTCCGGATATCTGGATCAACAGCCTTTTTGACCTGAAAGGAATGACCAATCCAATTCACCGGGCAGTCGTACCTTCCATGTACCGTGCGATTCCGAAAGAAACCATCTGTGCTTCTATCTGGAAAGACGGCAAAATCATCGCTACTGGTCTCGGAATCCTTGACCGTGACTACATTGGTATCTACGCGATCCATGTCAAAGAAAAATACCGTGGCAAAGGTTATGCCCGCCAGATCTGTACCGCTCTTCTAAGTGAAGGTATGAAAAAAGGCGCCCAAAATGCCTACCTTCAGGTAGTGCAGGGAAATACAGCCGCCAAAAATCTGTACACCTCTCTCGGTTTTACAGATTCCTATACGTACTGGTTCCGTGTACAGCCTGACACCACAAAGGAGAACAATATAGAATGAAAAAATTAATTACCATCGGCATCGCCTGTCTGCTTTCACTCTCCCTTTCCGGGTGCAGTCTCGGAAGTGTAATCGACCGTTTTACCGCTTCAGATGATGCTGCCATTCAGGACATCAATCCTGAAAGTACCCGGGTCTATATGGATGAAATCCGTGGAGAACTTCAGAATTTTACCGGCAATCAGATCACTCTCCTGAGCGATGAAGAATCTTATACCTTTGATATTTCCCAGGCAACGCTGGAATGCAGCAACGGTATGCTTGCCGGAGATGCTGTCAGTGTTGTATATGAAGGCCAGCTCGACAGCACCAATACGGGAGCCGTGCATGCCCTGAAAGTAGTTGACGACTATCATCAGATGACCACACTTGAAGATCAGACTTTCCGCGGACAGGTACAGGTGTTGACAGCCAATTGCATCACTGTCAAATCAGATAAAAATCAGACTGTCACTTTTCCGGTCACCGGTACCGAGCAATATTATCAGGCCGGAATCAAAGCCGGAAACTGGGTATACATCCACTATAAAGGCAACCTTATTGCCGCTGCAGACGGAAATGCCGCAACTGCCGACGGCTCTCATACAAAAACCTTCAGTGTTTCTGATGTAGATCCGTTTAATGTTCCTGATCCGACACCGACTCCTGCACCACAGGAAGGTACAGAAGTAAAAAAGGAAAATAAATTGCGCGCTGTGATCCAAAACATTCAGACCAATGTTTTGCAGGTATCCATCGAAAACACCACCACTGTCCTGAATCTGGATATGTCTGCACTCCCCTGCTATTTCAAAGGCGGTGCTGAGACCGGATCACATGTAAATATTATTTACACAGGTGATTTTAACGGAACCACACTGGATGGCATCAGTATTCTCGGAATTACCGGTGAAAATCCGGATAAATTAAGCGAACGTGATATCGGTTTTACTATCTCCGGTGGCATCATTGCTTCTACCGCCAACACGATCACACTCCGTACTTACGATGGCGCAGATATTACCTGCAATACGGAAAAAGCCACCAACTCTTCATCCGGCGGGCTGCTGACCGGAAGTTCAGTAAAAATCACATTCAACCCTGCTGATTCCAAAGGAACCAATATTTATACGTCAATAAAAATAGAAGATCTGTGATTACAGGTCTTCTATTTACGTTCTGACACTCTTTTCTGATTATCATACTTTCTGTTTTATTTTCTTTTAAATCTGTCTCTGATTTCTTTTTCTCCTGTCTCCAGCCACTCTTTCACTTCTTCGGAATCACCGAGGATCTGACGGAACGCTCCCCATTCCTGTACAATGCCCTTTCCATGAGGCACCATATAGGCTCCGGCATCGCTTCCCGGTGCTACTTTTACTTTTTTCTGATAGGCAAGCCGTATATTCTTTTCCGCCTGATGAATGATTGGTTTCAAAACACCATCTTCATAACGGCCACATCCTACCAGATTTCTTACTGTAACAAGTGTCGGCACCCAGACAGTATTGCTGTCTGCCAGCATGGCTATTGTTTCCTCGTCCATATAATTGCCATGTTCCAGACTGTCCACACCTGCCTCGATTGCAGCTCTTGTACCGTAAATTCCGTTTGTATGACTCATGACAGCAAAACCCTCTTCGTGGGCAATGTGTACCATCTCTTTGACTTCCGCTGCGTCCACAGGAGTTCCCGTTACTTTTCCGTGATCATTAAAGTCCAATAGCCCAGTGGTCATGATCTTGATAAAATCTGCTCCCTCTGACGCTGCTTCCAGTACTCTCTGATGGAATTCCTTAAGCGTATCAAATCCACGACCCACAATTTTTCCATAATGTCCGTTTTTATGTATAGCAAATACCGGAGAGCGATACTCAATCCCATATTCAGGAGCCAGTCTGCCAGCCAATAAAGATGCCCCGTATGGATCACCACCTTCACGCACAAACGTCACGCCTGCTTTTCTGTATGCATCCAGAGCACTGCGCACAGCTACTTCATCAGCTTTTACTTTGTGTGTCTGAACAGCTCTGTGATAATCAGTACCATTCATAAATATGTGTGCATGACATTCTCCAAACATCTTCTGTCACCACCGATCACTGACGGAAAAACTGACGGATTTCTTCTTCAGATGCCTTCACAGAACCCTGTACAAAAAATGGCTTTCCACCACCTCTGCCATTCAGCGCCGCGTTCATTTCCTTTGTGAACTGTCTGAGATCTCCATTCAATTCACCCATCGCATATTTGTAGCTGCCATCTCCGTTTGAGGAAAACACAGCACAGCATCCGGAACATTTCTGCATCACAGCATCTGCCATCTTACGCACCTGATCTGCCTCCAGTCCATCATGAAAAAGAAGAACACTTCCCTCTCCTTCCCACCGGTCTGCTTCAGCCCTGCAGAGTTCATCCACCACATGTGCAACCTGTCCTTTCAGGCGGAAGTTTTCATCCTGAAGCCGTCCTACAGCCACAGCAGTCTCGCCGATCTTTGCAGAAAGTTTCACGGAAACCTGTCGGTTCTGGTCATTAACCATATTCAGATAATCCATGACTCTCTTACCGCAGATCATAGTCAGGCGGATACCCTCATGGAAATTTTCGACTGTAAGGATCTTGACTGCTCCGATTTCTCCTGTATGCGTGACATGCGTTCCACAGCAGGCACAGAGATCCGATCCCGGGAAACGTACCAGACGCACCTGTCCGGTCAGTTCTTTCTTGCTTCTGTAGGAAAGTTTCTCCAGTTCTTCTTTTGACGGGTAAGTAATCTCCACCTCGCTGTTTTCCCAGATTTTTTGGTTGGTCTCTGCTTCAATCTCCGCAAGCTGTGCCTCTGTCAGCACACCGCTTAAATCTACTGTGATCACGTCACTGCTCATATGGAATCCCACATTATCATATCCATACGCCTCATGCACCAGACCACTGACAATATGCTCTCCGGAATGCTGCTGCATCAGATCAAATCTTCGATCCCAGTCAATTTTTCCGATCACTTCACTGCCTGCTTCAACTGCTTCTTTTGTATAATGTACGATCTCCCTATCTTTTTCCTGCACATCCAAAACTGCTATCCCGTTTAATGTACCGAGATCGCACGGCTGCCCTCCGCCCTCTGGATAAAAAGCACTCTGATCAAGAATGATCTCAAATCCTTTTTCACATTCTCTGCATTCCAGAACCTTCGCAGTAAATTCCTTTTTGTATACATCTTCATAATAGAGTTTTCTTGTCTCGCTCATGCTGTCAAATCCTTCTTTCTGATAAATTATCTGCACTGTATAGAACTTCTTTTTGATATTTTCAGTATAGCACAGCTTTTGTTTCCTGAACAGAAAAAAGACAGACAAGCAAATTGCAACTAAATTGTTTAAACAATTTGCATCGTCTGTCTTTTTACAAAGTTTTTATGTGAATGTTTTTGTAAATATTATTGCCTGGAATTTTTAATTTTTCAGGTTTTTGGTCACGCGAAGTCTTGTCATTGCTCTTGCAAGAGCTGCCTGACTTCTGTGATATTCTACAATACTCTGCTTCTGACGGAGCTGTTCTTCAGCACGATCACGTGCTTCTTCCGCTCTTCGTATGTCGATTTCCTCCGGACGCTCTACAGTCAGACAGAACAGTTTCGCACGGTTGTTGATCATCTCAACAAATCCGGAACTGACCGCTACTTCTGTCCAGTTTCCCTCGGAATCCTCAAATTTGAGTTCTCCCGGAACGATCGCACAGATCATATTGGCATGATGAGCAAGAAATTCTTTCTGGCCATCTTCAGCCGGAATGATCAGTGAGCAGGCTCTTCCCACAAAGAACTGTCTGTTCGCAGCGTATATTTCAAGACCGAATGTATTCTGCATAAGCCTCACTCCTTACTGTTCCAGAGTTTTTGCTTTTTCAATTACTTCGTCTATAGTTCCTACATTGAAGAATGCATTTTCCGGATACTCATCCATTTCACCATCGATGATCATCTTGAAGCCACGGATTGTTTCTTTCAGTGGAACATATTTTCCAGGAATACCTGTGAAGTTCTCAGCTACATGGAATGGCTGAGACAGGAATTTCTGAATCTTTCTTGCACGGAATACAATGTTTTTATCTTCATCAGAAAGTTCTTCCATACCAAGGATTGCAATGATATCCTGCAGTTCTTTGTACTTCTGAAGGATTTCCTGTACACGACGTGCAACTTCATAGTGCTCCTCACCGACAACATCAGCTTCCAGAATACGGGAAGTAGATTCCAGCGGATCAACAGCCGGATAAATACCCTGCTCTACGATCTTACGTGAAAGTACGGTCGTCGCATCCAGATGTGCGAATGTCGTTGCCGGAGCCGGGTCAGTCAGGTCATCAGCCGGTACATAAACTGCCTGAACAGATGTAACAGATCCGGATGTTGTGGAAGCGATACGTTCCTGAAGTTCACCCATCTCAGTTGCAAGTGTCGGCTGGTAACCTACTGCAGACGGCATACGTCCCAGAAGTGCAGAAACCTCGGAACCAGCCTGTACAAAACGGAAAATATTATCAATAAAAAGAAGTACATCTCTGTGTTCCTGATCACGCAAATACTCTGCCATGG
>OLPQ01000518.1_pt1 | contig 33375 bp, 28 predicted proteins | sample 1672451 | NCBI WGS metagenome assembly OLPQ01 (sample SAMEA3136687, study PRJEB25190) | human gut metagenome | biome: human gut; feature: human-associated habitat; material: faeces | place: Austria | collected 2013
CACGAATACGCCGAATTCCGGCACGGCGAAAAACAAAAAGGCCGTCGAGCTGGGCATTAAGCGCATCACCGAGGATGAGTTTAACGAAATGATCGGAAGAAGGGTGGAATAAGAGAATCAGGGACGGTTTGGAAAAAATGTAAGTTATTTGTCCGATCCCGAATTGGGCATAATACTGGCAAGCAGTGTTTGTGTATAGACAAACCTGCTTGTTGAGGGAAAAATCCCCCAATCCCCCTTGAGCCATCCCTGCGGGATGGACAGCGCATCCTTCGGACGCTTGAGTTACGAACGCTCAGCGTCGGAACGGATGCGCTCTTTTTCGTTCTGCGGAAGCAATGCGTTGAGGTTCGCCTGCACGGTTAAAAGCTCCTGCTTGGTCTTTTTTGCGGCGGCGTAATCCCCAATTAGCTTCCGCCGCTGGACTTTGAGCTGACCGAGCGTATCGTAAAGTGCCTTGAACTTGGGGACGGTTTTGCAGCCAGCTTCGTCGAATGTGAGGAGCGCCTGCTTGTATTGCCGGATTTCGGATTCATGTTCCGCGAAGAAAGTGCGCGACCAGCCGGAAGCCTTGTATTTTTTATAGGTAGAAACAGACGACAGATAGACCCGAACCTGGTCGATAAGCTGCGAAGTGGAAGCGATTTGTGCTTCCACTTTTTTCAGTTCTGTGGTTAAAGCATCCGCTTTTGTGCAGGCTTCTTCGACGGCGCATGGCAGATCGTCGATGGAAAGATGATTCTCCGTCAGAAAAAGAATGGACTTGGCATATTGCTTGCTGTTGAAGTTTTTTGCCCAATAGGTGTAGCTCTTTCCCTTGGCTTCCATTCGCTGTGCGTCGATAGCCTTGGAGATTAGCTCATTCTGCTGAATGGGCTTTGTTTTCGGGCGGTGCTTCTGCGAACCGGCAAGTACAGCGGAAAGCGCGTCATAGCTGTATGCGTCGCCCAATGTGTCCATGCGGATAAACCGTTTCTGCCCTGCTTTTCGGAAGGAAAGCTGTTTGCCGTGCTTGATTTCATAGCCCATCGTTTTCAAACCATCGAGCAGCGCACCCATGTTTGCGGGCTTCTGTTTCAATGCTCGATCTATATCGGCGTGCAGAATATCGCGATGCGTGGGGACAGCTCGATCTCCAAGCCACTTATCGTAGGTCTTGCCGGTATGCTGCGGGTGCTTGATGACGGACAGCTTGTGTTCCAGACAAATCATATCCGAAAGGCGGGCAACCGCACGAGCCGAAAACGAAAAATCTTTGAATTTATGATGCGCGTCCAGCGAAACGGCGTTCCACTCTATGTGATTATGTACACAGGAACGGTCTATATGAGTTGCTACAATAAAAGCATGATTGCCTTTCAAAAAACGGCTGGCAAATTCATAGCCGATGGCGTTGGCTTCCTCCGGCGTAACCTCGCCGGGTTTGAAAGACTGACGCACCTGATAGGCGATGACCTCGTGCTTTTGCGTTCGCCCGGTGTAGGTCTGATATTGGCGGCGCGATAGAGCAAATTCTGCGTCGGCAGTATGCGGATCGCAGGCATAAGCGGCAACGAGTTCACCGTTTTTTGTTTTGCTTGGGTTGGTTGCATAGTTGAGCCGCGCAGAGAGGGACTGTATGGCGGTTTTGCCTTTGTTGATGTGCATGGGGATGATTCGAGTGACAGCGATAGGCAGGACTCCTTTCTGAAAAATCAAATGGGTGCAAATGGCATTTCATTTGCTGGTGTGGTATACTTAATAATAAATCGGAATTTGCGGAGGCGCGTCATGATCATAGCAGTGGACAAAACAAGTCTTTCAGAAGCGGCTACGGTACATTCTATATCTTGGAAAAAATCTCATTGCTCCTTTTGTTCTGCCAGCTTCATAGAGCAGCACACACCAGAACGACAACGGGAGTATCTAGAAAGAAAAATGAATGTCGGCAGCAAGATTTTTATGCTTGTCGAGGAAATGCCAATAGGAATAGTCTCGGTTACTGACAGTTTAATTGAAGACCTTTATATCCTTCCTGACAAACAGAATATGGGGTATGGAACAAAACTTTTGCAATTTGCAGTAAGTCAATGCATAGGAACTCCAACACTGTGGATTTTAGAAAATAACATAAATGCCGAGAGGCTTTATCTGCGAATGGGTTTTGAGAAAACAGGCAGAAAAAATACGATAAGCAATGGGCTTGATGAGATTGAGTTTGCATTGACATAAATTCCAGTTTGTCGTTTAATACGTTTGATTGAAGTACAGGGGAAAAGCAATGGGCGCGAGCAACAAAGTCTGTCCAAACTGCGGACGGAAGATGAAACAGCAGTTCATCGGCTTGCAGCACTGCCGCTGCGGGATGAGCTGGAAAAAGGACATCGGATTCTTTGAACGAACCCCGGATATGGTCTTTGCGCTGGAGCGACGGCAGATCGGAAAAAAGGTCAAACAGCGTCCTGTTATCCGAAAGGGCTGAAACAGAAACTCAACAAAAAAAGAGGGGCGAGCCATCGCAAAGAACGGCTCGCCTTTCAGCACTATTCAAATTGCAGCGTACTCAGCTGTTGAAGCACTCCCCGAACACCTGACCAGATTTCCTCCTGCTGTTCATGCAAGCCGTTGATTTGCTGCACAGCAACCGGATCTCCCTGATTGATGTGCTTTGCCATCTGGTTGATGTTCGCGCTCGTGCGGCGCATCAGCGAAACAATCTGCTTGAGTTCGGGAATATCGAGCCGAATAATCAAGCCGGTAATCGCCATCTTACGCAGGTACGCGCTCAGGTTCGAGGTGCCGAGCTTTTCCATGTTTGCGTTGATCTTCGCCAGCTCATCTTCCGTTACCCAGAAAGTAATCATTTTATCGCGGTTGCGTTTTGCCATCAGCGCTCAATCCCTTTCCGGCTCTGCGGAAGATCTCTGGATGGGGAAGCAGCACTTTTCAGTGCGCCCAGAACGGAGGATTTCTGCTTTTCCAGTTCGCGGCGCGTCAGGCTGATGAATCCATCCAAAACGGCGGGATGGCTTTCGCACTGGAACAGGAAGCGATGCTCGCCGCCTGTCGCCGGATCGCCCGGAATGGAGAAGTGTTCCGCCCATGCCTTGTTGTCGCGAGAAAAACGCCCATCCCAGCCGCGCAGTTGAAGCGTGTTGGCTAATACATAAAGCATACGCTCCTGACCAAACTGTTCAATGACGGGCTTATAGCAATCCTTTTTGAGACGGAAACCATCAAAGTTCTCAGAGATAGCCTTGTCGATTGCATTTTTGCAATTCTTGTTTTCATGCAGCGAGACACGGTAAAGGTCAAGCTCGCCGACGCTTTTCGCATACGCGGCGGTTTCGGTATAAATCGGTGTCATATTATCATCCCTTCTTTCAAAAAAGCAAGAAAAAACGTCGATTTTAAGCCCTTATCTCTACGTGCAGACAGGGAAATGTACCCCTGCGATTGAGAAAATGGCTCACAGCGCCGCATCTAAAGGACGGTCGCTGCGTCTTTGCGGCGTATCCTTCTGCATCCCGGATGAGCCGCGTTCAAGCGAAGCCAGAACGGAAGGCTTTTCGCTTTTGTTGTTCATTGGGGCGGATTTGTCCATACTTAAAAGCGCATCCAGTTCTGCCAGACGCGCACTTTTTGTTGTCAGCTCCAGCGCTTGCGGGAATGGCTGAGTGATTTCGAGTTTGGCGGCTTCGATTTGCTGATGCAGACTGTCCACCTGTTCCTGCGCTTTCTGCATCCGCACGGGAATATTGTTCAGCGCATTTTCGATACGCAGCAGATTGCCGCGTGCGTCTGCACCTAGATTGACGATGTGCGTCATTTCGCCGCGCAGCAGCAGCTGAAACTGCGCGTTGAATGAATCGTAAGACAGCGTGACGGATAGACCGCGATAATGACCAATTGCGGTATCGTGGTCGTGCGGCGCAGTCTTGCACAACGCGAGCAGCGTTTCGCCTGCGGCAGATTTGTCCGCATAAGCCTTGCCCAAAAGCTCAATGCCCACAAAATCTTCCTGCGGTACGGGATGGTCGGAAAGCGTCTGCATATCCGCTTTGAACCCGGCGATATAATCCTCCTGCTGACGGAGCTGTTCGGGATAAAAACGAACAAGCTGGTCCTCCAGACGAAAGCGTTTTGATTCATGGTCGGCTTTCATCAGCCGCAGTTTAGCGACTTCCACGTCCAAATTCATCTTTTCCTTGTCGCCGTCCACTTTGCGGATTGCATAGTCTACGCCGTATCTGCGGGTGATCCGCTGGAACTCCTTCAAGTCCTGCCCGGACAGCTCGATATTGCTTACGCCCTGATTCTGCCCGACCAGCTGCCTGACCGTCTGTTTGCCGCGGTGTTTCACACCGGGCGCAGACGGATTTTGACGGTGCGCCAGCAGTTTGAGTGCTGCGGACTTGAGGGTGCGGAGGCTGAACTTGGTGCCGTTAATCATCAGGGTTACGCTTTTCTGCTCGATTTCTTCCTGCATGAAACCCTCCTTTTTCGTTTAATGGGTATGAAAAAAGCGGCCAGCTTTAACTGACCGCCAGTGTGTGAATTGGAATTATTTCTGAATGAGCTTCAGTACGTCGTCTTCGGAAAGTTTCAGCACCTGTGCAATCTGTTGAGTGGAGAATCCCAACTCGACCATGCGCAGTGCCGTTTCTTTTTTCTCGCTTCTGATGCTGTCATCGATCAGCCCTTGAATAGCTTCACACATATTGACCACCTCCGAATGATCATCAATCTTGAATTTAGTGTTGGTCATGGTGCGGGGTATGTTTTTCATTTCAGACGATAGTAGCAGGTGTTTTTACCGTTGCCTTCTCGTTTCAGTTCGCCGGATGCAACCAGTTTGCGCAGCGCGCCTTCTATCGAGCTGACGCTCAAAGCAGGGCAGAGTTCACGAATATCCTGCTTACTGAAACGACCGATTTTGTTCAGCGTTGCCTGACGTACCGTTTCAAGCGCCGGCTTTTTTTGTTCGACCAACGAGAAGCGCTCTTCAAAATCGCGGTAGGCGGAGAGAATGATGCCAAGCAAATATTTGATAAAAGGGACGGCATCTTCTGTCCCCTCGTGCCAACCTTCCTGTGCTTGACGAAGCGCGGCATAATAGAGGTCTTTATTTTTGGCGATTTTGGCTTCCAGCGAGATATATTTGCCGACATAAAAACCATTTCGATACAGAAGCAAGGTCGTGAGCAAACGGCTCATCCGTCCGTTCCCGTCATTAAAGGGATGAATACAAAGGAAATCGTGGATGAAAATCGGAATAACAATCAAAGGTTCAGCTTCCATGTTGCCGATTACGCGGTTATATTCATCACAAATTCGCTCAAGAGCTTCCGGCGTTTCAAAAGGTGCAAGCGGCGTAAACAGCGTTTCGGTATGACCGTCTGGATCAGTGGCGCTGATATAATTCTGCACGCTTTTTGTCTGCCCCGCCATAGGGTTATTCATGTGGCTGTACAAAACTTTATGCAGCTGCAAAATGTAGTTCCGCGTGATCGGAATGGCATCAAAATTTTCGTGGATGATATTCAGCGCATCACGGTATCCGGCAATTTCCTGCTCATCGCGGTTTCTGGGCGCAGTTTTTTCTTCAACCAGCTGGCGGATACGTGTGCTTGTGGTGACGATCCCCTCAATCGCATTGGATGCTTCGGTGCTTTGAACCTTGGCGATTTCCACCAGCTTTTCCAATTCTTCCGGGCGCTGCTTGAGATACATCTCCTGTTTTCCGGCTTCTTTATAGATTGCAGCAATCAACCCTAAGATTTCAGAATCCCATTTTTGTTCGCGGATTGCCGTGTAGTGAAAATCTCTCATTCTCTTACCTCCGACTGTTTTCCCTTGAATTATGGCATAGATTAAGGGAAACATCAACCATTTACGAGCAAAATTCCCTTATTATTTTATCCGATTTAAGAGAAAGCATATACCATAAGCAGACAATGAAGAGAATGAGGGGCGTTACCCGCGCACCCAATCCTTCACGCACCTATTGAAATCGGAAATCCGCTCCAAAATCCACTCGGCGGCATACGGCAAAGCAAAGACGCAGAAGCTCCCTGCAAACATGGCTGCGGCTTCCCTGAGCGTGACCTTGCCGAACAGCAGACAGCAGCAGGCGATGAAGAAAATCAGCGCCGCCAGCTTATTGGTGATGAACTGCGAAATGCCCAGCGCAAAGATGCCGAGCCATTCCACCAGCGTCAGCAGGGCGATCAGGGGCAGGGTAGCCAGTTTCAGCAGGAACGTCATGTTCCGCACCTCCGTATCGTTATCGGTGTTTCTTCCTGAGCAGCCGCGTCAGACCGAGCAGGACGGAAGCCGCCATCATCAGCAGACCGACAATCATTGTCGGCGTAATCGGGAAGTCAACGCCGGTCTGAATGACGGGCGTGTTGATGATGCGCACGAGCTTCTGCGGCGGGACGTAGGATTCGTCAATGGTGAACGTGATTTCCTCGTCGGTTCTGGCATAGCCGTCCAGCGGGCGGTTTTCTCGGATCAGATAGCTGCCCGGAACGAGATTATTAGCGCATACAATGCCGTTTTCATCGGAAACCAGCTCTCGAATGAATGTCCCCTTGTCGTCATACAGACCGAAACGAACGCCGGAAAGCGGTTTGCGGCGGTGATCCGTTTTCTCGAACTCGTAATGGTTCGGGATGTTGACCAGCGTGACCGTCTGGTCGTTCTTCCAGTTATAACCGACGTGGAAGGGATAGTCGTTCATCAGGTTAAAGCCTTCCGGCGCTTCATCCTCGCGGAGAATCCAATCGCCGACTGTGAAGCCGATGATTTCAAACTCGCCCTTTTCGTCGCTGACGGCGTGGGCGGCGACTGTTCCGCTCTGCGCGTCAATCAGGGTGAAAGAGATACCCGCCAGCGGGTTTCCTGCCGTATCGACCTTCCTGAAGGTCAGCTTCATGCGCTCGTTGGGAATGATGGCAATCGGCTCGGTCGGATTGACGAACGTGCCGTCAAGGGTCAGCGTCACCTGTGCGCCGCTGGGCAGATAACCCGGAAGCGGTTTGCTTTCAACGACAGTATATCTGCCATACGGGATTTTTTCAAACATGGCGATGCCGTCTGCATCGGTGAGCACCGTGGCGACGACTGCGTTACGTTCGTCTTTCAGCGAGAACTCCACACCTGCCAACGGCTCGTTATGCTCGCCGACCTTTTTCAGCGTGAAGCGCGTGAAATCATCGCGCAGAACGGTATCCCCGGAAACCTGCCCGTTCTCATTTACGGTAAAGGAGCAGGTCGTTTCGTTCAGCGCGTACCCTTCGGGCGCAAGCACCTCTTTGAAGGTGTAGCGTCCCGGCGTAACGGGAATATCGGGAATTTCGCCGTTTTCATCGGTAACAGCGCGGTAAATGACTTCTCCCTGCTCATTCTTGACCTCGATCTCTGCGCCCGGAACGGTTTCCGCGCCGGTGATATCGGTTTTGGTCAGCGTGACTTTGGTGTAAATCAGCTCGTTACGCACCGTTCCATCCAGTGAAACGCGGATGACAGGCGCATCGTCCGCCTGATTTTCGGGGGAAATCCGTACATCGAAGCGGTTCGGGTTGAGCTTCCAGCCCTTCGGCCCGTCCAGCTCCCGGATGGTATATGCGCCGTGCGGCAGATTGCCGGAGAAGGTCAGATTGCCGTGCATATCGGTCATGCCGACGGCGATAAGCGTATCGGCAGGCAGCATACCGTCCGTATAATGGATATCATCGGCATTGTACAGACCAAATACGAAGCCCAGACCATAGGTCGTGGTCAGCTCTTGACGGATGTATCCGTTCGCGTCCGTATAGGGTTTGAGGATTTCTTTTTCCTTTTCAAGCTGAATTTCGGTAGACAGATATTCGTTATGCGCTTTGACGGTGACGGTCACCAACGGCGTGTGTCCGTCTGCATAACGCAGTTCAGCGTCATAAATCTCACCGCTGAGCGCGTATCCTTCGGGCGCGGCAATTTCCATCAGCTTGTACTTACCCAGCGGCAGCTCCTTCGACCAATCTGTGCCCGTTCCGCTGGTCGTGATGGTGTCCACCAGCTCATCTTTTTGATACCAGATTGTTCCATCGCCGCCGACGATTTCTTCCGCGGCGCATACTTCAAAAACAGCATCCGCAAGGCAGCGTTCTTCAAAGACAGGAGACTGATATTCAAAGCCCATTTCGGTTTTACTTTCAAAGCCGACGAGCTGCAAGCCCTTCTTTTCAAGGCGGATCTGTCCCATCACGGCTTCATTGGGAATCTCGATGTCCAGCTCGTACACCTGGTCGGCGGTGTCGCCCGTTTTACCGACGAACACGGGCAGGCTTTCCGTCCGAATCAGATATCCTTCGGGAGCTTGAATCTCCTCGATGGAATACAGCCCCCAGCCGACTTCTTCGGGCAGTGTTACACAGCCGGATTCATCGGTGGTGAACGTGTCGAGCGTCTGCTTTTTCGGGTAGTAGACGGTCTGCGTCACGGTGTTGCCGTCTGCGTCCTTGAGCTTGAAGGATGCGCCCGCCAATGTGATGACTTTGCCGGTTTTTGCATCCGTTTTGATGAGCCGCAGGCGGTAGAGAATCGGGCGGTCGTTGAGCGTCAGGATGGGCGGCTGAATGGGATTTTCCTCGCCGGTAATCTCAAAGAGAATCGGCTTCTTGATTTCAAACCCGTCTTTGCCGACCGTCTGCTCCAGCACATATATGCCATACGGGAGCAGCTTGGTTTTGGCATACCCGCTCTTGTCGGTGATGAGATGGTCGCGCTCAAATTCGCGCGCGTTTTCATACGAACCGGCTTTCCGAAGGTAGACGTGGAACTCCGCGCCTTCTTCCGGGGTTTCGGTGTGCTGGTTGTCGGTTTTGTTGTCGCCCAGCACCTTGACGATAGCCTGCGTGCCGAGCTTGATCTCGTTCAGCTTGAGCGCGTCGTAAGCGACGACGGCTTCCCTAGGCTGTGTGGCGGCGCTGGCGGTATCGACCAGCATACGCTCGTCACTGGGCTGATAGCCGACAGGCGGCGCAATCTCGACGATCTCATACAGCCCAGGCCACAGCTCGTCGGTGGTCGCTGCTGCATCCTCGCCGGAGGTCTGGATGGTGTCGATGACCGTCACGCCCCTGAGCCAGATCACGTTGCCCTGACGGTCAAGGATATCCGCGCCCGCCAGCACACGGAACGTTGCGCCGGTCAGTTCGCCGTCGCCGCGGACGGAGGGTGCGTCGGTCTGCGCGTATTCGTCCTTGTCGCGCTTTTTGATGCGGATGCGCGTCATAACAGGCTGATTGGTTGCGGACAGGTCGGTGGTTTCATCCGATTTCACGGTCGCGTCCAGCGTAATTTCTTCAAAAACATAGCCCGCCGTTTCGCCATGTTCGCGGACGAGATAGCGCCCCTTGCGCAGCGGCTCGGATACGGCGACGCCGTTTTCATCGGTCGTCATGCTGCCGACCAGCGCATTTCCATAAGCGTCATTTTCGTAGATGTCGAAGGTCACGCCCGCAACGGGATTTCCATTTTTGCGATCCGTCTTGGTCAGGCGCAGCCAGCCATTTGTCGGCTCGTTCATCGCTGCGATTTCGTAGGTCTTGCCGCCCTCAAAGCAGTCGATTTCCGTTCGGAACGGCGCATCGACATAGTGCGCGGGCACGGCGGTTTCTTCGATGCGGTATCTGCCATAATCCAGCCAGCCGGTTTCCGCAGCACCCTGCTCGTTGGTGGTGAGCAGGATGGTTTCGCCAACGCCCGCGCCGTTGGCAGCCGGCGGCGCAGACAGGCGCGTGATGATGAACTGCACGCCTGCCAGCGGTTCATGCGTCAGGCTGTCCGTCTTGACGATGCGGATTTTACCCTGAATCATCTGGTTTTCAGTGCTCAAACGGGTTGTTTCATCCGAATACACGGTTGCGGTCAGCTCGACGGGATAGCCCGAAAAGCCCTGCGGCAGCTCATGTTCGCGGACGTGATACTTGCCCTTGCGCAGCGGCCCGGAGATTGCCACGCCGTTTTCATCAGTGGTCATTGTTCCTGCCAGACCAGAGCCGTATTCGTCGTTGTAGTAGATGTCAAACTGAATCCTTGCAAGCGGAACGCGGCTTCCGACTGCGGTTTTGCTGATGCGGATGTAGCCGGGATTGGCTTCATTCGTCGCGGCGATTTCATAAGTTTTGCCGTTTTCCATGCAGTCAATCTCGGCAGAGAACAGCTTGTCGGCGTAATGTTCAGGGGCTTGTACTTCTGAGATGCGATAGCGTCCCCATTCGAGCCAGCCGGTTTCCGCACTGCCGTCTGCGCCGGTGGTTAGCGCGGCGACGACCGAGCCGACAGCCGCGCCGTTTGAACCGGCAGGCGCGGAAAGCCGGGTGACGGTGAACACCACGCCCGCCAGCGGTTCATGCGTCAGGCTGTCCGTCTTGACGATGCGGATTCTTCCCTGAATCGGTGCATTGGCAAAGGAAATCCGGGAGGTTGCACCGGCAGCGACAGTAGCAGTCTGACTGCCCTGCACGGAAACCTGATATCCCTGCGGCGCGTTCTTTTCGCGCACGGTATATGTACCCGCCTGCACATTGGAGAAGGTCGCCGAACCGTCTGCGCCGGTCGTCTGGGATTGCAGGACAGCGCCCGCGCTGTTCAGCAATTCAAAGACAGCGCCAGACAGTGCCGCGCCGGAGCTTGCGCTGGTTTTGGCGACGACGATTGCGCCATACGGCTGTTCAAATTCAATGCGCACGGCTTTGAATTTCGCGGGTAAGCCGTACTGTGGAATGACGACTTTCTGAATGTCCGCGTCCGGGATGCCGATTAAAAAAGCCGCTTCTTCATCCTGGGAAGAAACGGACTCTGCGGTGATCGAGAAGGTACTTTGTGTGGAGGTGACGGAAATCGTGTCGCCGCTGCGCAGGTAGTAATATTCGCCGTCCGAACCGCCGCTGTTGCCGGTCAGACTGCCGACGCTTCGGCTGATGCGGATGAGGTCTGCGTCCGTCGTCAAGGTCACCGTGCCGACGTAGCTGCCGCCCTGCATGGTCATGGATTTGTTGCTGATGCCGATATCGCCGGTGATGCCGGAACGCCGAATCGCGCAGGAAGCCAGCCAGCGCGCATATTCCAGATAATCCGCAGGCGCTTGACCGGATGCGCGGTAGAACTCATCCATGCGCCAGTAGTCGCGGACATACCAGTCACCCTCAAGCTGCTTGACGACTTCGCGGATGGCGAACTGCCCGGCGACGCGCGACCACACGTCGCTGTCCTCGTAACCGGTATCTACGATCATGTACGGGTAAGTGTGCCGCAACACCCAGCCGATGGCGTGCATGGTGCGGCTGCTGTAAATATCGCCGGAATAGCCCGGCTTGACCGCGTAGCCGTCCAGATCGACGACCTCAAACGGGCCGGTCGGGTTATCCTTTGCGCCGGGGCTGTTCATGGTATGCTCCAGACAGTAGACGGTCTGACCTTCCAGATAGTGCGGCGTGGCGTAAATCGTGCCGTAGCCGTCGAGTTTGGCAATCTGCTTGTACTCGCTGTCATGTCCGGAACTGCCCTGAAGCCCTTGCTGACCGGGATAGAAGGTCTTGACGCTGGCGTTGTGGTTCCGCAGATTGAAATCCGCGGACGCATACAGGGCAATCGGCTCAAACGGATAGGCATAGTCGGTGACGGTTAATTCGTGTGCATCGGTGGGCGACAGATCGTCCATCGGAACAAAGAGCGTATCGGTGTCCGTCCAGATCAGTTTGCCGTCTGCATCGTCCGCGCCGTACAGATAGCGTATCTCGCACCAGTCGCGCCCCAAAGCGTCCTGCTGAACGGATTCCACAGAAACAACAGCATCGCGGGTGAATACGCCCTGCCAATCGTCGCCGTTATCATCTTCCGTCATGGTTTCGTCGATGGAAAGATAAACGCGGGTTTCGGTGGTGACGGCGGCGTAATCCCCGGTTTGCAGAAACGGCGCTTGCGGTTCGGGCGCAGGCGTTGTTTCCGGGGCTTCTTCGCTTATGGTCAGCTCGCCAAGGAGAACGAATGCATCCATATAGCCGATGTCGGAGGTGATGAAGCCGCAGGGACGCTGTTCTTTGAGCGTTTGGCGGGCTTCCTCGGAGAAGGAAATATCGGCTATATCCGATTTGGCAATGTAGCCGGAAAGGGGGTCGTCTGCATAGGTGAGCCACCAGACCTTGAACGCCGTTTCGGTTTCTTCGGTGATAAGCAAAACGCCGCCGTCCTCTTTCAAGGTGAACAGCGGCGCGGTCAGGGCGGTATCTTCGTATATGACGGATTCTGCGTAAGCAGCAGCATACGCATAGCCGTATTCCAAAATCGCTTCGGATACAGAAAACGCTTCCTCGTCGTCGGGAAGCGGGCTTTCTTCGGGGATGGGCGTTTCTTCGGCAGGAACTTCTTCAGCAGGCGGTTCGTCCGTCGAGTCTGTATCAGGCATTTCTTCCGGGACTTCGGGAGAAGGGGTTTCCTCGATATCCGAATCGGACGGTTCGGGCGTTTCCGATTCATCCTGATCGGGGATATCGGGAGTATTCTCGTCAGCGGGGATTTCCATAGTTCCTGATGGCTCGCCGGATTCCGGCGTTTCATTGGGTTCTTCCGAAACGGGAGGTTCAATTGGCTCGCCGGTTTCTTCGGTCGGGAAATCGGAAAGATTGGGTTCTTCGACGGTTTCCGGCTCGTCCTGTTCGACGATTTCCGTCTGAATGGGGTTTTCGACAGCTTCTTCCGAGAGGACGGAAATCGGAAAAGTGGTCAGCAGGAGCGCGGTTGTCAGCAGCCACGCGAGCAGTCGTTTTCGATGAGGTTTGCGCATATCACAACCTTCTTTGAAATGGAAAAACCGCTCAGCAAAATTCTGAGCGGGAAAGTATAATGATAAAATTGTCAGTGTTCCGTAATCTCCCAATGACCTCTGAATCCTCGACCAACAAAATGAACATTAGACATTTCCTTTATGTGTCGTTTAATTGTTTTAGAGCTGGTTCCAAGCGCCATTGCCATCTTTTCCGTACTTATTTTGTTATCTTTTCGGATCAAGGATAAAATGTGCATGTCTAAAAGGTCTTGAGGGACATCTTGAGGGACATCTCGAAAAATCACATAATTCAAATTTGGCAGAATGACTGTGAATTGATATCTATCGGATCGAAATAAGGGCATTTTATCTGTTGTATAATTGATTTGGGTCTGATAGCTACTTATGATTTTGCCAAATCCGCTACCTTTCCGTTCCATGAAACCAAGCCTGTTAAAAACATCAGCAAGAACAGGGTTTCTCCGCGTGGAAGGAACCGTAAAAGGGTCTCTTTCTTGAATTATCGAACCATCGGGCATACCGCCGGGAGAATAAATCTCCATCCGATCATCGAAAATGTCAATGTGGACTTCACTACCATTGATCAAGTAATCACGGTGAGCTAAAGCATTTACCAAGGCTTCATGATAACTGCGGTCAACATACTCCGGCATTTCTTCTCTAGAATTAGCGGTTTTTCTCCACATCATTCGAACGTTGCGTTTGATAAAGGCTTCACCGTTCTCGATTAAAGAAATAACGCTTCCTGAATATTCAGCATCATCCAATGCATCAATAGTACCGCCGCTTTTATTAAGACCATTCCAACGAGTACAAAACAATCGTGACCAGCGGATAGGACTTTCATCGGCGATTAAAGCGCCAGCATTTGTTAAAAAGCCATGTTCATCAGCCAAACCGAAGGAAATCAGGTCTTTATCATCAAAACTGTTACCTGTCCATTTTTTGTAGCGTTCGCGAAGTTTAGAAAAAGCAAAATCTTCTGTTTTGTAAGCAGATAGCTGAGAATCAAAAGAAGAATTCTTTCAGCGAAGTACAAGCCGCTTCAGTTCGGTGGCGGTAGCTTTTACACTTTCATTTCCAATCCGAACATAGGCTTCCAGAACACCGTCTCCAGAATAATAATATGGGGTTTCATTCCCTTTGAAAACTTCAAGGATAAGCACGATTTTTCCTTCAGATACTCTTTGAAATCTAAGGCGAAATTCAGGAACAGGTTCAAGCCGCGTTTTGATAATTTCACTTATTTTTTCCGCGTCACTGTCTGGAGACTCAAGACCGACGATTTGACCATCGTTTGAAACGCCCCAAATTAGTATGCCGCCAAGTGTGTTAGCAAATGCACTTACACTTTTGCACCAACTTTTGGGTTTCTTGACTTCGAGCGAAAGCTTTTTATCGTATTCAGTGGCTTCGCCAATGAGCTGGCCAACATTCATTTTTATACAGCCTCCTTCCGGTCTTAATGGAATGTTCAAAACAACCTTATATAATAGTATAGCATGGAATCAGCGAGAATGCCAAAGAAAAGTTGGCACTACTATGATTGTCTGGGTGATGATCTGTTAGACGACAAAAGGAAAAAACTCAATTTTTCCTGACCGCCATCACGACAAGCCGTCCATCTGCGCCGCCGTAGGTGCGGTCACAGGTGATGAGCGTCAGCAGGTGGTCGTCGCCGGTTACGGTCATATCGTTTTCATGCAGGTTTGCGGACTTCACAAAATCCATGAAGCGCGCAAAATCATCTTCGGTTTCAAAGTCGGCTTTTCCCGGCGTGAAATCATCATAGCGCATATTAAACGCGGCGAACACCTTGTAGATATAAGCGCTGTTCAACGTGTCCAGATGAATTGTCCGATGCGCCTGATAGAACTCCGCGTTCTTGTAGGAAAGCAGCGGGCTGAACATCACGGTCGGTTTGGAGCGGATATTGTGACCATAGATGGCGATGTTGCGGGATGGTCGGCTGAAGCTGGTATCGCCGGTGGCAAACAGCGTTCCCAGAGAGCTGGTCGAGCCGGTAAAGCTGTGTTTGAGATAATAGGCGGTATCGTAGGTGAACACGACTGGGTAATTGACGGGCGTGTTCGGGATGCTCAGCCATGCGGCAAAGTCGCTGTTCTGTGCTTTGCAGGCTTCAAGGTCAATGCTCGATGTGCGGGCAGGCGCGGAAGATGCGGGAATATCTTCGCTCAAAACATCGCCGTCAAGCGAGCTGATAAGGTCGTTCAAAACGGAAGAATCCGCTTCGGACGGCGTGACGACAGGCGGTTCGGATGTTTGCGGGAGCTGCACAGCGGAACTCAGCACTTCGTACTCCGCCGATTCCTGATCAAGCTGCTTCTGCCAGCCGAGAATTGGCAGCAGGAATGCAAGCAAGCCAACAAAAAAGAGCAGCGCAACAGCTGCTCCAATCCACTTTTTCATGGTGTATTCTCCTTACAGGTTCATTTCTCCGCGGATGCGCTCGATCAGCGCACGACCGTCGAGCGCGGTAAACTGTGAAAAGCGCTTGGAGCAGAAAAACCGCTCAAGCTCCACGAGGTCATACCAGGCTTTGGGGTTGGGTTCGCCTTTGACGTAAATGCGATAAAGCAGACGTTTGTAGTCGTGGACAGCCTGTTCCACAACGGCGTTTGCCAGAAGCTCAAAGCTCTTTTCGGAAATAAAGGGCTTGAAGGTGATGATCGGCAGCTTTGCTGCATCCGTTTTAGGCATCGCCAGCCACCCTGCGGCAAATGATGCTTCCGCAGCGGGAAACCTCGCAGCAGGCATCATCCGACCAGAACGCCGCCGCAAGCTGATCGTTCAGCCACTTGCCATTGCTTTCAACGGGCTGCGTCAGCGGGTCGCCGTGGTCTTCCGGCTGATAAGCAAGCACCTGCGGGTAAACATGGTGCGTGAGAAAGAGCGTTTCGGGCAGGCGGGTCACGACGGCATCCAGTACATCCTGATTGTGCGCGGCAGGCGTGAGCAGAACGTCGGTGATGATGAAGGTGTTCTCGCAATCATAACCGTGTGCCGTAAGCTGATCGACCATTTCGCCAAGCGGCTGATTCAGATACAGGCAGTCGTCAATCAGCGCGTCGGCATCTTCGTATGCCTGCGACAGAAGCAGGCAGCCCGAAAGCAGACCCAGCGGCACCATTTCGGTGACTACGCCGAAATTGTCCCATGCACGACGGGCGGCGGTATCCCGCTTATCGCAGGCATACAGGCTCAGGGTGACGGGAGCAATGCCGGTTTCAACCGGCGCGGCAGAGCAATCGGCTTCATCCAGCGCAAAGGAGTCTGCGCAGAACTTGGGTTCGGCTTTGATGACGATAAAATCGAGATGGTTTTCCATGATAAATCCTCCGTTTTTTTATGTGGTGAAAGAAAAAAGGGTATAAAAATGCGCCGCTCGCGATGGGCGGCGCATGGCATTATACAGGGTGTGCGCGATACTCGGCGGTAAACTGACTTTCCTGCGTAATCGGCGTGTTCATCAAGGTAGCAATCAGGTAGTTCTTGATGTTGCGGATATCGTTTTTCGTGCGGTCGAGGTTGTAATATACCGTCATCAGCGAATCGTAGGTGAGTTTTTTCAGCCGGTCTTGAATCGCCCATGCAGGCCATTCCCGCCCGCTGATCCGAATAGCGGCTTCCGGCGTGGTATGCAGCTCGACCATGATTTCCACGATTTCATCGAGCCGTTCCCGATTGTATTTCCACTGATTTTTCAGCAGGTCGTCATACTGGATTTGCCGCTTGACCAGATCGCGCACATCCTCGAAGTCCTGACGGGTCGTAAAGGGTTTTCGGGCTTCAAGGTCGTCCCAGCACCAGGGCATGTATTCGTCCTCGTCGGGGTCAATCGGCAGGATTTCGTCCAGCCAGTCTATGGGCGCGGCATCCGTGCTGCCGCCTGCATCGTCTGCTGATTCCTGCTGTTCCATCGAATCCATCCCATCCGGGCTTTCGGGAAGGTCAACGGGTTCGGGATGGATGGGATGGATGGACGGTAAGGTTTTTCTTACGCAGGGTTTGGTGACGATGGTTTTGGGAACGATGGTACTTCTTTGCACGGGCTTTACCGTTGGCGGTGAAACCGTGGACGGCTTGTCCGCGGCGGGTTTATCCAGTACGGGCTTTTCCGGTTTTGGTGCTTCCCGTATCGGCTTTTCGTAGATGGTGTAGGTCGCCGCGGCAAAGTGGCCGTCGGTGCTGCGCTCACGGCGGCGCGCCACGTAGCCCTGTGCTTCAAGCTCCTTGACGATGGCGGCAACAGCGTCCACGCCCTCTTTGCACTTGGCCGAAAGCCCCTTGATCGTGAAATTCCAGCCGTCGTGTTCGGAGAGCATCAGGGCAAGCAGCCCCTTGGCTTTCAGCGAAAGGTTCGTGTCGCGGAGTGCCGCGTTGGTGATAATCGTGAAGTCGCGCTCATGCGCGGCGCGGATGATAGCCATAGATAATCCTCCCTGTCAACTGTTGAAAAAAGGTTTTTGGAAACTTGACAGCCTTCAGCGTTCCGGCGCACGGGATTTCGTGCGCTTCATCCCTTCAAGCACCTTGCGCATACGGCGGTTTACGTCGTCGAGCGTGCTGTCCTCCGGGAAATAGGAGCGCCATTCCTTCGCCGTATCGAGCATGGAAAGAATCGAGGTTTCCATTTCTTTCGGCGTTGCGGATGGGGAGAAATATTGGGATATCTGTCTGCTTTGCAGCACGACCCTTTCGGTTTCCGGCTTTTTCTGCTCAGACATGATCGCCAGCACCATATCTTCGGTCAGTTTGCCGTCCTGAGAAAAACGTTTTAAGCGCTGCGCCTGAGAGAGCGACGGTGTGGATTGCTCGCTGTCGATGGTTTCCGCCAGCCAGCCTTGTTCTTCCGGGTTCAGATAGGACACTTCAACGGCAGAGTTAAACGCAAATTTTCGCTCGTCCACCAGATCGAGCAGTTCGGGAAGAAGCTCGGTCAGGCGAATATAACGCTGAATTGTTCGCGCACTTTCATTAACGCTTTGAGCCAATTTTTCATCAGCTCTTGACCTCGTGCCAACTTGGCACAAAGATAGATCGTTTCTCTGCCCCTGATGCTTCATTGCTTCCAGCTTCATTTTGAAGGCAAAAGCGCGTTCGCTGGGCAGGATGTTTTCGCGTTGGAGGTTGGAATCCACCATCAGGATGACGGCGGCATCGTCGTCGAGTTCTCGGACGATGACCGGCACGGTTTCCAGACCAGCCAGCTTTCCGGCGTGGCTTCTGCGGTGTCCTGATACAATCTCATATTTGCCATCCGGCATGGGGCGGGCAATGAGCGGAAGCAGAATACCGTGTTCGCGGATGCTCTGCACCGTGTCCATCATGGATTCATCATCAATGACTTTGAATGGATGGTCTTTGAATGGAACGAGCTGATCCAGCGGTATCTCGCGGATTTTCTCTAAACCCGCATCCTGACGGCTGGCTTCCGTCGAGAACAGATCGACGCAGGGTTTCAGGCGTATTCCGCTGGTATCAAATGCCATGCCCGATCACCTCCTGCACCAGCTTCTCGTAAGCGCGCGCAACTTTGCCTTTCGCATTATGCGCATAGATGCTGCATCCAAGCGCACTGATTTCCGAAGCACGGACGGAATAGGGAATCTGCGCATTGAAAATCGGGAGGGAATTTCCATAGGTATTGCTGATGAGGGATACCATGCCGCGCGCATAGCTGGTGCGCGCGTCTAACATTGTCAGGACAATGCCCTCTATGATAACATCAGGGTTGATCTCTTGCTTGATGAACATGACGGTATCCAGAAGCTGAGAAATGCCTTCGATAGACAGGAAGTTTACGGAAACGGGAATCAGGATGGAATCCGCGGCGGACAGTGAGTTCAGCGTGAACATGCCAAGCGTCGGCGCACAGTCGATGAGGATCACATCATATTGAGACTTCAGCGGCGCAAGCAGACGCTTGAGAATGGTTTCGCGAGCGTTTGCGCCGGTCATCGTCAGTTCCAGACTGAATAATCCAAGACTGGAGGGGAGAAGATCAACGCCTTCTTCGTGATGCAGGATAGCGGTGCGGATATCCAGAAGCGGTTCGTCCTTGCCGCGGCTTGTCCCTCGATTCAGAAGGTTGTAAACCGCGTCTGTCAGCGTTACGGGCAGATCGTCGGGCATTTGATAGCCCAGGCTGATGGTCAGGTTCGCCTGCGGGTCAAAATCGACAAGCAGTACTTTGCGCCACTGTCGTGCCAGACCGATACCGAGATTCACGCAAGTGGTCGTTTTTCCAACGCCGCCTTTCTGATTGGCGACAGCTATGATTTTGTGTTCCATAATGATCCTTTCCAACTATTTAGAAAAACAAGGTGCTTGCTGGAATAAGAGCATTTGAATGATGGGACATTCTGAGGTTTTAGCAGCAGGCCTATTCCACTTTTGAGGGTTTATGGTACAAAAAAAGCGGGATAAACCCGCGTTGCTTTCACTACAGTTCATTCAGATTTGAGATATCAGATATCCAAAGGGATGAATTTACTTCCTAATTCAAAAAGGCGGCACTGCTTTCAAGGCAGGAAAACACTCAATGTTGAGGGCGTCACCTCTTATATTGGGTGTTTTTTTACAGGCTTTATCGAGAGTTCATCCTGCGCTAATTGCATTCGAAAATCGAATCATTCCTGCTAAACAGACCTAAAGAACAGATCATGCCTATTTAATATTATCATGCCTTATATGCAGCATCTATGTTGGAAATAAAGGATATCTGATGCCGTGTCGTCCCAAAATCAACTGCAAGTATCCACTAAGCGAGTAAAATACCCACTGAACATATAATTGGTAAGGATGAGGTCGCCGGTTCGAATCCGGCCATCAGCTCCACGAAATGTCACCTTCCGTTATAGACACGGAGGGTGATTTTTTATAGCTCAGTTGGGTTTGTGAGAAGGGGAGAGAGGCGGACAAGGATCGTATCCTTTGTCCGTATCTCTGCTAATCGGATGCGCCGGCAGCAGGTGCGGCTGAGTCTGCTAATGCGCCTGCTAAATTCCAGGTTCTTGGGATCGACAGGTCGTCCGTCCGTCTGGCAAATCAGCAGTCCGTAATCCCGATACTCTTCACGGAAGAAAGCCTGATTCTCCTCGATCCGCGCCAGTCTCTCGTGCAGTTCATCCAACAGTGGCGTAGTCAGATACTGTTTCCGATGGCTGTCTTCCGTTTTCGGCCCCTTGAGAATCATGCTGCTTTTCGAGGTAAGCACCTGCTTGGGGAAGATGCGCAGTACCTCATGTTTAGGCAACACGCCGATTGCGCTGTCTGATACGCGCTGGATCTGTCGGGTGATCCACAGGCTGCCGTCCCGGAAATCGATTGTATGCAAATCAATTCCCGCGGTTTCGCCGGCTCGTAGAGAACAAACAAACGCCAGGTGGACAGCCAGGTGAAGCAGCTCATCCTCCCTGATGCTGTCGAGCACCTCGAAGACGCGCCGGGAATCCCAGGCTCTCCGCTTGACCGTTTTTTCCGTGGGCGCGGTGACATTAGGAATTTCGCTGATATAATGCCACTTCTTTGCCGTCTCAAAGCCGGAGGTCAGGATCGTAAAGCACTTCTTCACGGTACTGGAGGACAGCGTCGGAATATCCTCCGGGCGCTTTCCGTAGCTCTTGGGTCCACGGCAGGGCTTCCGGCTCAGCGCGTCCAGGAAGTCGTCAATATCCTCTGCCGTAATGCTGCTCATCACCTGATCACCAAAGTACGGCAGAATGTGCCGGTCCAGATTGCTGCGGTAGCTGTCGTAGGAGTTGGGCGAAAAGCGCTCCTTTCTCGCGTGGATGGGCAGCCACTTCTCCGCAAACTCCCGATAGGTCTTTGCGGTATTATCCTCCGCTGCGTGCGGCGGTGCTTCCTCCTGCGTTCTGGGGCGAAAACGCTCGACTACCTCCCGCTCCACGGCGCGCTTGATGGATCTGACTGGTTGACAGATCTGCCTGCTTCTGGTAGAACGGTAGTCAAGAGCCGAACGGCAGAACCTGCCGTTCGGCCCCATCTGATCCTGGTCGTATCACGGAAGACTGATATTTACAAAAAGAATTTCACAGGGTTACCTTTGCGGAGAGCGCACGGCATCGTCAACATGACCCGCCTACACACCGACGCACAAAGCAAAACCCCGGACGGCATCTTACCGTTCGGGGCCATTTCGCATTCGCTCCATCCGGAAACGCGCATCTGCTCATTACACCGGGACAACAGGCGGCGTTGCAGGTACATCTTCTGCCTTACACCTCGCATCCAGCCGGATTCTGCGCCGGTTTCCACGCTCAAAGGGCTGCCACTCGGGAAGATCCGCCCCATTCGGATTGCCTGTGCGTGCAAAATTAACCCAATAGCGCATCATCACAGCGCTGAGCTCAGTATCCTGCTGCGTATAGCTTCTGTTCATCTTCTGAAGGTTTCCAAAAAGATACGGCAATTCCGCACCGTGGAACGCTCCCCGCGGATCATCCGCTAGCTTTCTGGCAAACAGATACAGATAGGCTGGCTTCCTGCCGAGCCTGCACTGGTTTTCACACCAGCAGACCGCCGAATGCGAACGAATTGCACCCGTCTGTCCGCCGCCCTCCTCCGAGCAGCTTCCCACCATCATGTCAACATCAGCAATCAATCCGTCCAGCGCCGCCTCCTCCAGAAGCGCCGGCATGGCTTCTCCATCCACATGGTACAGCAGCCTTCCTGGGTTTTTCTGCTCCGATACCGTGCGCACACTGTTCGGCCCACCACCCGGCCCAAACGTCGCTTTCCGCAGCCGGTAGAGCTCGACAGCCATATCGTTGGGCTTCAGCGCCAGCATCTCCTGCAGCGTTGAAGCCCGCATAACCTTCATGAAATTTTCGCCTTTCCAAAGGGCGCTCTCCCGCGTGTCCATCAAATCCCCACTCTCCAGGCAGCGCCCACTTTGCAGAATTGCGCGTTTGAATTTTCCTCTTGCCTGCGGAGCGGCAAGCAGCACCTGTACAGCAACCTCACCGGACGACTGGCCAAAGAGCGTCACATTCTCCGGATCGCCGCCAAAGGCGCTGATGGTCTCATGAACCCAGTCGAGCGCCCGCAGCAGATCGTACAGCGCATAGTTGCCGGATTGCCCGTTCTCATCCTCCAGCAGAGGATGGCTGAGAAAACCCAGCGCGCCAAGACGATGACAGACCGTGACCAGAACAACACCCTGCCTGGCCAGTGCTTCGCCGTCATATACGGGCTGACAGGTTGCTCCATTGATAAAGCCTCCCCCCGGCACAAAAACCATCACTGCGGAGTGACTGGCCCCCACAGGCGCCCAGATATTGAGAAAGAGGCACGTTTCGCTCTCCATCGCATCCTCGGGCACAGGGGATTCCCGGTCATGCGGCATCTCCTCTAGATGAAGTCCCTGAAAGGGAATTCTTCCGAAGTGCAGCGCATCATACACGCCGGAATAGGGCTCCGGCTCCTGCGCGCGCTTCCAACGTCCCGGAATCCACCCGAAGGGAATTCCTAGGTACCGGGCCACAAGTCCGTCGTCTGTCATCTTCCCCCGCACCGTTCCATAGCGGGTCTGGCAATCCATCAGCATAGTTCTTCCTCCTGTCTATAAACAGCAATCCGCTCCGTCACAGCCCATCAGTCAAAGCTGAGTGCCATCCGGAACGGACTGCGCGCATTTGGTTTTCCTTACCCAGCACGGTTTTCCTTCATGCGCATCCTGTCTGGCAACGCGCTGGTCACGGCAAAAGCGATTGTCCCCACTGCAATGATCAGCGCAATCGTGAGAAACGCATATTTATAGCCCAGGAGTCCGACAACGAAGCCTGCAATATAGGACCCCAGAAACTGACCGATATCGTTACAGGCATATGCCGTTCCACTGGCTCGCCCGCGCTCCTGCGCCGGTGCAGCAGAAATGCACATGCTCATCAGGCAGGGCTGATATCCAGACTTGCCCAGACCGAACAGCGCAGCAGAAAACATGAAATCCATCGTTGAATCCGCAAAGAACAGGTTCACCAAACCCACGATGAGCATGATTTCGCTGACAAAAACAACGGGATAGGCGTTCCGCTCGTTCGTAAATCTGGAAACGAAAGGACGTGTGACAATGATCATAAGCGCTTGAATTGTGAAAAAGCCACTTAGCCCCGTGACCCCAATGCTGTCCGCATACAGGAGCAGAAACGAGGATACCGCCGAAATCTGCATGACATTGCACATCAACACGCTGCCCGGCTTGAACGCCTTGAGCGTAAACATGCTTCCCGGTTTAAAGGAGATCCGGATATCCTGCTGCGGAACATGGCTGGAACGGAATCCGAAGCAGAGCAGCAGCGCAATCCCCATGATGGCCGTCGTGATCACATAGAGATATCGGAACGGCCAGACCTCAATGATACTGATGGCAATCGAGGGACCAATCACCTGCGCCAGCGTCTGCATCATGGTGTAGATACCAATGCCACTTGTCATCTTCTCGGGCGGCAATGCATCACATGCTGTCGTCATACACAGCGTAGAAACGACGCCGAACGCCATACCATTCAGGATTCGGGAAAGCAGCAGCATGCCCGGCTGCTCCGCTGCCAACAGAAGCAAATTGGACACCAACAGGAGGCCAATTCCCGCAAACATCAGCGGTTTGTGCGCATACTTATCGACCAGTTGGCCTGAAACTGGTCGCATCAGCAGGGCAAATATCCCATACGCGCCTCCGATAAACCCAATCATCTGGGCGGTTGCATCCATGGCTCCCGCATATTTGGTGACCGTATTGACCACCATCTGATTGGAGAGAAAGAAGGCGAACGAGATCACACAGGTCATAACAAACTGTCCGGGATTCCCTTTTGGCTTCAAAATCCACACATCCTTTATCTGCTGCTCGGATTATCGAATGCGTTCCTGATGGAACTGAACCAGAATCTCGCCAAACCGGGCAGAATCCACGTGGAGATCAAGAACCGGAATGTACTCAGTTTCCGACTGATAATCTCCATCCACAATATGCTGCATCGCCTCGATCAGCCGGGGCAAAACATCCGCTGCCAGCGGCTCTCCAAAGCGCCTTGTGGCGCTTGTATGTGCATTAAACACCTTATTCCTGTCAAAAGGCATCGTATCCAGCCGCCGCAAAGCTGCCAGCGCTTCCGCCACGGTCACATGCTGCATCGCCGGGTTTTCCAGCGGCCTCACGCCGATGCCCGTGGTCGTATTGCAGCAGTCTCCCGCCAGCAGGCAACCAGTCAGATCATCCAGGATCGCCAGTGAACCCGGCGTATGCCCCGGCACCAGAATGACCTTTTCCTTCCGGTTGCCCAGATCAAACACATACCCGTCCTCCACCCCGATCACCTCCGGCTCCTGCTCCGGCGTGAACTCAACGATGTCCTCATCCGTCCACGGATAGGCTCTTTCCGGATACATGCCCAACGTGCGGTGCGCAAATTGCCTGCGGCTTGGCGCCGACGTCCAGGGACGAACGATCGGCGCAATCTCTTTGTCCTTCACGCTCATATAGATGCGCTCAAATCTTGGCGCATTGCCCGCATGATCGCGATGATTGTGCGTCACCACTACATCGACCGGCTTATCGGTCAGTCTGGGAAGAAAGCCGGCCAGGTCGCCTATGCCCACACCGGTATCCACCAGCAGCGCCCGCTCTGAGCCGATAATCAGATACATGGAAACGCCATCAAACTCGTTGATTTCAAAAATGTCCTGATCCACACGGATCACCGGGTAATCGCAAACCATGACTCACGCCTCCTCAAATGCCATTGATCTCCCTGCACATGCAGCAAGCGACCTTATGTCCCGAGCTTAGCTCCACCAGGCTCTGCGGCTGCCTGCAGCGTTCCTGCACATATGGGCACCGCGCTGCAAACCGGCATCCCGGCGCAGGATTGACCGGGGAAGTAATCTCTCCCTTGAGCGGAATCCGCTTGCCCTGCTTGTGAATGTTAATCGAAGGAATAGCCGAAAGCAACGCCTTTGTGTACGGATGCAGCGGATGACGGAACAGCTCTCTGGTCGGGCAGGTTTCCACCATCTGGCCCAGATACATGACGCAGATATGGCTGGAAATGTGGCGAACCACCGAGAGATCATGTGTGACGAACATGTATGTCATGCCGCGTTGCGCCTGCAGATCCTGAAGCAGGTTCAGCACCTGCGCCTGAATGGACACATCCAGTGCAGAAACCGGCTCATCGCACACAACAAACCGGGGATTGAGCGCTATCGCGCGGGCAATACCCACGCGTTGCCGCCTTCCACCATCAAGTTCATGTGGATAGGAGACCCGCATCCGGTCGTCGATGCCGACCATGCTCATCAGCCGATCGACTTCGTCGTCTATCTGTTTCCTGGTCAATCTGTGCGATAGTTCAAGTGGCTCACGGATCGTCTGCTCCACCGTCATGCGCGGATTCAGCGAAGCATACGGGTCCTGAAAGATAATCTGCATATCCTCGCGCAGTACCTTGAGCTTCTGTTTGGATACGCGGGTCACATCCTCTCCCTGAAAGAGAATTCTGCCGCCGGTGGGCTCCAGCAGGTGGATCAGCGTTCGGCCGAGCGTCGACTTGCCGCAGCCTGATTCGCCGACAATTCCCACTGTGCTGCCTTCCTCGATTTGGAAAGACACCTTGTCCACCGCGTGCAGCATCCCGCGCGCCGTCTTGAAATACTTCTCCAGCTCAATGGCTTCAATCAGCGCTCCCATGTCAGCAGCCTCCTTTCAGGTTACAGCAGCGCACAAAGTGCCCCGGCGTAACCTCCAGTATCTCCGGCTGTTTCTGCTGGCACAGATCGCAGCAGCTGGCGCAGCGGGGATGGAAATGGCACCCTTCCGGCATATGCGTGGGATCCGGCGGGTTTCCCGGAACAGGACTCAGGCGCTCCACCTCTGTCTCCAGATCAGGCAATGATCCGAACAGTCCCCGCGTATACGGATGCATCGGGTGGTCAAAGATATCCTCTTTTGTCCCGTATTCCACAATCTGTCCGGCGTAAACGACCGCCACGTCGTCACAAATACCTGCAACGATACCAAGATCATGCGTAATGAGGATCATGGACATGCCGCTCCTGTCCCGCAGTTCACGGATAACGTCAAGCACCTGCGCCTGAATAGTCACGTCCAGCGCCGTCGTCGGTTCATCCGCCAGCAGCAGCGTAGGGTTGCACGCTAGCGCCATCGCGATCACGACGCGCTGTTTCATGCCGCCGGAAAACTGATGTGGATACTCGACGGCGCGCTCTCCTGGTATGCCGACCGTTTCCAGCATTTTGCAGGCCACCCGACATGCCTCCGCCTTGCTTTTTCCGGTGTGCAGGTGAACGGATTCCGCGATCTGATCGCCAACTCGCTTGACGGGATTAAGGGCCGTCATCGGGTCCTGAAAGATCATGGAGATCCTGTGTCCGCGAATCCGGAGCATCTCCTTTTCCGGCAAGGCAAGCAGGTCCTGTCCTTCCAAAAAGATTTGTCCCTTGACCAGCCTGCCCTGAGGTTCGGGGAGAATCCGCAGAATCGACTTCGCGATGGTCGTCTTACCCGCACCCGTCTCTCCAACAAGCGCCAGCGTATGCCCCCGCCTGAGGGAAAAGGAGACATCGTTCACCGCATGAACCCGCTCGCCGCCTGAAAGATACTCCACGGTCAGCTCCCGTACGGTCAGAAGCTTGTTTCTGTTTTCCATTCCAGCTCCCTCATTTCTTCAGTTTCGGATCGACTGCATCGCGCAGGCCGTCTCCCAGCATGTTCAGGGACAGCACCGTCGCCATAATCGCCACGCCAGGGAAGATAATCATGTGCGGATAATCGCGGATATAGGAGCGGGCCCCAGCCAGCATGGCGCCCCATTCAGGGGTCGGCGGCTGAACGCCAAGGCCGATAAAGCTAAGGCTCGCTGCCATCAGGATACCCGTGCCGACGTTCATCGTCGCCGTGACCAAAACAGCCGAAAAGGCATTGGGAATGATGTGCTTGAGGATGATTCTCTTGTTGCTGCAATTGATGGACTCCGCCGCCTCCAGATACTCCATGTTGCGCAGACTCATAATGGACGAACGCAGCACGCGGGCATATTGAGGCATGGTGGAAACCGCAATGGCCAGAAAGCATTTGTCAAACCCTGGCCCCATGACCGAGGAGATGACAATTGCCATCAGCATGCTGGGGATGGCAGAAAGAATATCCAGCATCCGCATCAGCACGTTGTCCACCATACCGCCATAAAATCCCGCCACCGCGCCAATGACAGAGCCCATCACTAGCGCAAGAGAGACGGAGATGATGCCGATTGCCAAGGAGTACCGCGCGCCATAGAGAATCCGGCTGAAGATATCGCGTCCAAGCTCATCACAACCGAACCAATGTGCTGACGAGGGCGAGGCATACGCATTCAGGAAATCAATACCGTCGTAGCTATACGGCATGATCCACTCCGCTGCAATCGCAATGATGATTAGCAGGATCAGAATGATAAGGCCGAATATAGCGGATTTATTGGTGATCAGGCGTTCGAGAATCTGACGTATCTGTCCCTTGGCCCGCCGCTTTCGCTTTTGATCTTCCATAATACCCTACCTCTTCCCCTCATACTGTGCTTTGATCCGCGGATCAATAAACGCATACAGCAGATCCACCAGCAGCATTACGACACTGAAAGTGACTGCAAGGAATACCACGCTTCCACGAATGATGGGCAGATCGCGGTTATTGATGCCGTTGATCATGTAGTAGCCGATGCCGGGAATACTGAACACTGTCTCGATGACAACCGTGCCGCCCAAGCTGCGGCCAAAGCTTGTTCCAGCCACCGTGATGACCGGGATCAGCGCATTGGGCAACGCGTGACCGAAAATGGTGGAAAACCGAGAAACGCCCTTGGCTCGGGCCGTCGTAATATAGTCCGAGCGGATAACCTCAAGCATGCTGGAGCGCGTCTGCCTCGCCATGCTGGCGACGCCGCCCAGTGAATTGGCCAGAATAGGCAATATGAAATACTCCATGCCGCCTATGCCGGATGCGGGTAGCAGCTTCCATTTGAGGGAAACCAACAGCACCAGCAGCAGGCCCACCCAGAACTGGGGCATGGATACGCCCAGCAGCGCGACGATCATGGAAGCCCGATCTCCCAGCTTGTTCTGATTGACCGCTGCAATCGTACCCAGCGGTATGCCGACAAGCAGGGAGATCAGGATGGCGCTTGCCGCCAGCAGCAGCGTATAGGGGAAGCGCTCCATGATCTCGCTGAAGACCGGCTTGCTTGTGTAATAGGATTTGCCAAAGTCAAAATCCAGAAATGTCTGCTTCAAATAGTTGCCCAGCTGTATCATGTAGGGCTGGTCAAGCTTCATCGTGTGGCGAAGCTGGGCAATGGATTCCTCCGTCGCGTCGTTGCCCAAAATGATCTTCGCCGGATTGCCCGGTGTGAAAAACATGATCGAGAAAATCAGAATTGCCACACCCAGGACGACAGGGATCATCCACAGGATCCTCTTGGCTACATATTTTGCCATTCAGGTACCACCTTATCCTACAAACGGGCGGTCCGGCTGCCGACAAATGACAGCCGGACCGTTCATTTTACTTGGTGCGGCTGCCGGACATTACCGCAGCCGGATATCAAAGCCTTATCCTGCTCTCAAATGAATCGAGGCCTTCAGGAAGCTCCCATCAGGCAGCGCTTTTCAGCATGACAGGCTTTTCTTTGATCGCTTACTCTGATAGTCCTTCTTTATCTGCGGGGCAGTATCACTCGGCGTAGAATGTGCAGGCGCCCGGAACGATCAGGCCCTTGTAATTGACAAACACATCTGCCACCTTGTCGTTCGTGATATAGAAGTTCTTGAGAGTCATCAGTGCGTACACATACACAGTGTCTTTGGTATACTGCATATACGCCTCAACGGTTTCCGGGGAATGCGTGCTGCTGGAAGAAGGCGCAAGCGCCAGCTTGCCATATGCTTCATCCTCCACGAAGCTGACCGGCGTCTTGCCATTGTAGGGTGCCAGAATCGAGGAAAGCGTGGTCACATAGTCGTTGGACATGCGGGTGTCAATGCACAGATCCCACGCCGTCGGGTCATCGATATTGGTCTTGAACAGCGCGCTGTCGCAGATGTTCAGCTCAGCCTTGATGCCGATCTGGCCAAGATAGGCCTGAACGATCTGGGCGATCGTCTGATTCGTCGGGGTGCTTGCCGTGAGCACACGCAGCGTGATAGAGGTGTCAAAGCCGGAGGAAGACAGCAACTCCTTCGCCTTGTTCAGGTCATAATCGTAGTAATCCTGCTCGTCCCACGCGGGATTATAGTCCACGCACATGCGGTTGCCCATCGCCTTGGCCGCAGAAGCTGAGCCGTTCGTCGCGCCCTGAACAACGCCATTGAGGTCGATGGCATAGCAGATCGCCTGGCGAAGATCGAGATTTCCCTTGAACACGCTGTTGTCAGACATGTTGAAGAACATCACATAAAGATTAGGGTCATCGCTAGCATACACCGTGAAACCCTCCGTGCTCTCGCCGCTGATGAAGCGATTTGCCTCAATCGTCGTCATCTTCTGCGCGATATCAATGGCGTTTGTTTCCAGATTGATGGACACCTGGGACGCCTCCGTAATGATGTGGAAGGTGATCTTGTTTGCGTTAGCGCGGGAAACATCACTGATCAGGCTGTCATCCTTCTGCCAGTAATTCGGGTTCTTCTCGCAAACGATGCGCGATCCGGAGATGTATTCCGTGACCAGATATGGCGAGGTGCTGACCGGCTCGTTGGCCATCTCGTCGGGGCTTCCCTCATACGCCTCCTTGGAAACGATCGGAACCTGACCGCAGATGATGTTTTCAAACATACCCGTCTGCGTCGTGCCGATGGTCAGATCGACCGTGTACTCATCTACAACCTCGCAGGCGCTCATCAGATACGCCAAGCCGGAGATACCCAGATCGTGATACGTATTGAAGCAGTACGCAACATCCTCTGCCGTAATGTGGTTGCCCGCCGAATCGTAGATGTAGTCATAAATGGTGATACGATAGGTGTCCTCATCCAACGCCGTATAATCCTTCATCAGGATACCGCGAATACCCGTTTCCGATTCAGCATCGTAATACGCCAGGTATTCATAGAGGGTCGGCAGAACCGACTGCCGGCCCGTTGATGCCGCTGCATAGGGAGCAAGGCTGGATACATCAGAGCTCACGCTGACAGAGATCTCGTCAATGACTCCTGTTGCACGCTCCTCAGCACATGCCATCAGAGGGAGAGCGCAAACCATCAGCGCTACAAGAATCGACAGGATACGTTTCATGGTGTTCACTCCTTTTTCTTTTTCGGCTTATTTTCCAGCCGTTTTCTGTGCACATTATACCATTTCATCAATTTTCCTATAAATATACCAGCATTCTCATTTTGTGGATTTTTTTCCTCTTTTTCTGGAAATCATGGATATTTTTTCTGAATGTGGATAATTTTTCCATATTGATTTTCAAATTCAAACAATTTATACTATATTCAAGCATTCAGGCTTTCCGAGGTGATCCGAATGAACAAGATGATGATCATTGATACGCAGGAGAACAGTCATACATGGATCGACTATCTGCGCAGTCTGGAAACTACGCTTTCCATCTCCTGTTCCGATCTGACCGGCCAATCCCTCCTCTCACAGATTCAATCCCTTCGTCCCAATCTGATCTTCGCTGATATTGAGTGGGATGGGAGCTTTCTGTCCATCATTCCCGACATCAATCAGTGTCTGCCCTCTTGCCGGATTATCCTCTACAGCAAAGAGCACTCCTTCAGCTATGTCTACGCTGCACTCAAGCTCCATGTATATGATTACCTGATCAAACCGTTTGCCGCCCGGGAGCTCCGAGAAGCCGTCAAGCATGCGGAAGAATCCTTCTGGAACGTCTCCTCTGCCGCGCCAAGCGACACCGACGCCATCACCGCCCGCTACAACTTTCTCTCCCAGGTTTGCGCCAATCCCAGCTACCGCTTTAATAGTTGCGATGAGATCAATACGGCCTACCACACCCATTTTTGCAGTGGCTTCTTCCGTGCAATCTTTGTCAAGCTGGATTCCTTTCATTCTCCCGAACTGCTTGAGCAGAAGCACCCACAGCTCAATGCCAAACTCTGCGGGATCGTCCTCGAGTTCTTCTCCAGAAGCTGTTATGATCTTCTCATTGAAAAGCGGCCCGACGGCATCTTGTTTTTTGTCAACTACAACTCCCATCTGCATAATCAGATCGAGGATAGCCTTTCCAGGCTATTCGCGGAGGTCAAAGCGGGTGTGGCTCCGCTCTGCCCGGAAATCAACGTGACCCTGTGCGTTGGTCGGGAATACACAGACATCAACAGCCCCTACAACATCAAAAACGACGCGCTGGATGTCCGCTGGCAGCGGATGCACGTCGGCACCGGTCAGATTCTCTACTGGCACGAATACACGGAAAACGCGCTCAACAACAACTTCAGCGCCTTGCAGCAAAGAATCCTTCAGGCCTGCGAGTCTCTGGATATTCCGTTGTTCTCCAAGCTGATGGATGAGTTCTTCTCCCTCCCCTATTCCATGCTCTGCTCACGCGCTTCCCGAAAATTCATCCGGAAGATTATCAACAAGCTGCTCGATATGAGCCATGTTCTTCATCATGCCGGCTACGCCCCCGTCCGCTTCAGACAGAAGCTGGACTTTCTGCTCAATACGGCGACGGATTTCAACCAGTTTCAAGGCACCTTCTGCCGCAATATCTCCGAGCTGATGAATGAGATCAGCGAGGTGAGCAACATACTGTACAGCCCGTCCGTCACTGTCGCCATGAACTATGTTGCCCGGCACTACAGTGAACGCCTGTCCCTGCAGGATGTCGCCCGCATAGCTCAGCTCTCCACCTCCTACTTTTGTAGCCTTTTTAAGCGCGAAACCGGCCGTCATTTTTCTGACTACCTGATGGAATACCGCATCGGGGAAGCCAAGCGCCTGCTACGAACAGAAACCCTGAATATCAGTGAGGTCGCATTCAGCTGTGGCTTTACAGATCCACGGTATTTCAGCCGCTGCTTTAAGCAAAGAACAGGAACGACGCCTTCCAGCTACCAGAGTCTCAGCAGAAAGGACACAGGTCTATGAAGAGTTACCGTGAGCGCTTCTTTGAACAGTATACCTACCAGAACTTGTTGACTCCCAACGGAAAAAAGCGGCGGATCATGGTGTATCATGGAATGCTCTATAGATGGGATCTTGTCCCCGCCAAGATGCGCGCCGCAAAGCTCCTCCACATGCTGCTACCGCTTCTCTCTGCTATGCTGTTGATCGTCTCCTCCATCCAGCCGGCACAAGCCAATATGAACCAGACTGTCGCCCTCCTATCGCTGACCGCGTTGGCAGCAACGCTTCCCGAGTTTTGGGGTGGCATGCTGTTCGCACTGCAACGCAAGCCGGAGATGACTGAGATAGAATGGAATGAGATTCGCATAGCTATACTCGTCAGCTCATTTGTTCACGCCCTTCTTCTCTGCCTCTCCTCCGTTTTCGTTCTCATTGTCACCCTCCGATCCGACATGAACCTTCTGATATGCGCAGGCTATGCCAGCGCCGCCGTTTGCCCCATCTGCCTGCACGTCTGCCACAGGCGCATTCCGGTGAGGGCAGGAAAAGCCGAATCCCCTTCTGTATAAAGCTACCCCGTCATCCGTTTCCGCACGCCCAGTCCGCCGCGCAATTCACCCGGCCGTAGACCGGGTGCAGCCACATGCAGATCAGGGGTTGTCTCACTAAGAGGCAACTCCTTTTTTGTACGAAAAAAGCATTCAGGCTATGAAAACCCGAATGCCTGCGGTAGAATGTAACTGCAATGAAAACAAACATGCCGCAGACAGATTATACAGCAATCACAAATAGATTTCAACGGGTCATGCCGCTGGGGACGAGAGTGCTCGAACCAGCGCACGCAATGTCTGTTCATCCGCACCGACATACACCTGAACGCTGACTCCGGCAATTTCCAGCGATGCTACAGCGGGCGTGTGAAAACGAGGACCGTGCAGTTCAGCAAACTCAGGAGTTTGCTGCTCCTGCGCGAGCTTAAAGATACGCTTTTGCCAATAGTAATAGGTCTTCTCAGACACGCCGTTTTCCCGGCACCACCTCTTCACGCTTGTTCCGCTGTTTCTGCATTCTGCAATCCGCTGCGTCCATACGGCAAGGCGCTGATCTGCATTCAGCTTTTGCAATCCCTGATCCATGTCTCAATTCCTCCAATCTCTCTTACCGACTCGGTCGCAGTCCATTGGAGTCGGTTAGGGCTTTGGAGTATTCTTGCATGATTCTTGGGCTCGCGCAATCCGCGGCGAGGGTTGACGCTTACGTTTATTCGGGAAGAAAATGCATTTTTACCAGAAGATTGATATTTGGGGCTTGCGTAAGGAGTATGTCCTTATATGAGAGTGAATACATTTTTCAAAAAGTTGAACTCCAGACAGAGACAGTTTTTGATATGCACAAGAGCAAGAAGTACGGGTCTTAAAGGAGT
>OLPQ01000520.1_pt1 | contig 33306 bp, 30 predicted proteins | sample 1672451 | NCBI WGS metagenome assembly OLPQ01 (sample SAMEA3136687, study PRJEB25190) | human gut metagenome | biome: human gut; feature: human-associated habitat; material: faeces | place: Austria | collected 2013
ACTTAAAATCCCGTGGGTAGTGATACCCGTACCGGTTCGATTCCGGTCTGCGGCACGATTAGAAAGTCTCAAACTCTTGTTTTTGTAGGGTTTGGGACTTTTTGTTTTGGTAAAAATGTGAAAAATGTGAGGATTTAAGAATGATAATTTGTTAACAACTTCAGACTTTTTTTCTTGTATTCCGGAATATTTTGCTATATACTGTGATGAAAGACATCGAAAGGTGGTCAGACCAAAATTGGACGTAATAAAGACATTTGGAAATTATGTGGAAAAATGGTGTGAGGGACACCCGGAAAGAGCACGTTGGCTTCTGAAAACAGGCTGGGAGGCAGAAAACCTGAAATTTACCGTGGCACCATCGAAGCGAATGAATCCATCAGATCAATATCTTGCAAAGTTAATGATGAATGTCATGCTGCAGCCATTAAAACATCCGGAAAGTTCTGTTTTGGTAAGTGTATTCACTCCATGTGAGCTGATACAGGAGGCAGGATTATATCCATATAATGTGGAAAGCTTTTCTTGTTATCTGACTGCATCTCAGGCAGAGCGTGCATTTCTTCAGAATGCAGAAGACTCAGGGCTTTCAGAGACTCTCTGCAGTTATCACAAAACGTTTATTGGAGCAGCAGAGAAAGGGCTTCTGCCAAAACCGAAATGCATTGTATATACGAACCTTGCATGCGATGCAAATCTTCTTACTTTTCACAGATTGGCAGAATTTTATCATGTGCCGGTCTTTTCGATTGATGTGCCATCCAGACAGACAGCGTCAAATGTAGCTTATGTAGCGGCACAGCTGAGGGCTTTAAAGAGATTTCTTGAACAAACGACAGGTAGATTAATTGATGAAGATCTGCTGGCTGAGAGAGTTGCGAGAGGTCGGGAAACACTGGAAGAATTCGAAAAATTTCAAAGTGCAAGGGCAGATCGTTTTATTCCTTCTGATTTGGTATCGCCACTGTATAGTGGGATGACCAATAACATCCTTCTTGGTACGGAAGAAGAAAAGTTATATACAGAGAAATTACTTAAAGATATAAAGAATGCACCGCCTAAAAAAGGAAAACACATTTACTGGATGCATACCATTCCATTTTGGTCTGATGCAGTGAAAGAAGCGCTCCTTCTGAATGACAGTGCACAGATCGTAGGGTGTGAACTGTCTCAGGTTGCGGATCTGTCCGTTCATTCTGAAGACCCATACGAAGAAATGGCGATGCGACTGGTATATCATGCGCTTAATGGACCAATCTCACGTCGAATTGAGGCAGGTATCCATCATGCGAAACAGGCAGGCGCAGATGGTGCAGTCTGGTTTAATCACTGGGGTTGCAAACATACCCTTGGCGGTTCAAGAATTGCCAAAAAGCGATTTGAGGAAGCTGGTATACCTATGCTGATCCTGGATGGGGATGGTTGTGACCGTAGTCATGGAGGAGAAGGCCAGACATCGACCAGATTGGGAGCCTTCCTGGAAATGCTGGGGGATTTTGATCATGAGTAAGACATATTATGTATGTAAGTATACACCAGTAGAACTTCTGAGGGCGCTGGGTGGAGACTGTGAAATATTGAATGAAATGCCGGAAAGTTTTGACAGGGCAGAGCAGGTGGCACATCCTAATATCTGTGGATTTGGCAAATCGGTTCTGGAAGAAGTACTGGCGGGAAATATTAAAGAACTGGTACTTGTAAATTGCTGCGATACAATTCGTAGTGTTTATGATATACTAAAAGATAGCGGACAGATGGATTTTCTGTATATGATCGATATGCTTCACTGTGATATAGAATGCAGTCGGGAGCGTACTGCAGCCCAGTTAAAGGAACTTGCAGAGACTTATGGGGCATATAAAGAAAAATCTTTTGATAAGAAGGTTTTTCTTGAAGCATTTCAGCCGAAAGAGAGAATACAAAAGCCTCATCTTGCTGTTTTGGGCGCACGTATGGGACAGGAATTATTTCAAATGACAGAGGCTGCCATGCCTTTTCCTGTTGTGAATGAGACCTGTGTATATAATCGTTCTGTTGGTGAAAATTTACCGACAGAGGAAATGGATTTTGACACACTGATGGAATGGTATGCAGGAGAACTGCTTCACCAGATACCGTGTATGCGAATGATGGATCATGCAGGTCGTAAAGTATTGTATCAGGATCCAAGCCTGAAAGGAATCATTTATCATACGGTTAAATTCTGTGATTTTTACAGTTTTGAATATGCAGATATTAAGGGACATACAGATGTTCCATTGCTCAAGATTGAGTCGGATTTTACACTGCAGAGCAGTGGACAGTTGAGTACCAGGCTGGAGGCATTTGCAGAAAGCCTTGGGATTCAGGATGAGACAAAAAAGGAGAAAGTCATGGGAAAAGGATACTATGCCGGGATCGATAGTGGATCAACAAGTACAGATGTGGTGATCCTGGATAAAAACAGAGAAATCATTTCCAGCGTGATCATGCCAACAGGGGCAGGGGCAGCCAATGGTGCGGAGCGAGCGCTTGAGGAAGCACTGAAACAGGCAAAGTTAAATCGAGAGGATCTGGATGCAGTGGTAACTACCGGTTATGGAAGAACTGCAATCTCTGATGGAGATAAGAGTATCACAGAGATTACGTGTCATGCAAGGGGTGCTCATTTTCTGGATCCGCGTGTACGTACAGTTGTGGACATCGGAGGTCAGGACAGCAAAGTGATTCGACTGAACGAAGATGGATCTGTGAAGAATTTTGTTATGAATGATAAATGTGCGGCAGGTACAGGAAGATTCCTGGAGATGATGGCGAAGACAATGGAAATGAGCTTGGATGAACTGAGCCAGGTGGGACTTTCCTATCAGGAAGACATTACAATTTCCAGTATGTGTACGGTTTTTGCAGAATCAGAGGTGGTTTCGCTGATTGCTCAGAATAAACATACAGATGATATCGTACATGGATTGAATAAAGCAGTTGCGGCCAAAACTGCATCTCTGGTTAAACGTGTGGGTGGAGAGGAAGCATATATGATGACTGGTGGTGTAGCGCAGAACAAAGGTCTTGTAAAGACTCTTGAAGAAAGACTTGGCACCAGTCTGGTGATCAGTCCAAAATCTCAGCTTTGCGGTGCACTGGGAGCGGCATTGTTTGCAGCAGATATGTAACCTGACTTAATTGATAGTGGATAGATAAAAGGGGAGGAAAGGAAGTTGGCTGATTCCAATATTACAAAAAGTGCACTTGCATCAGCACTGAAGGAATTGATGGAAACGACACCTTTTGCAAAGATTACTGTTTCAGATATCTGTGCAAAATGTAATATGAACCGAAAAAGTTTCTATTATCATTTCAAAGACAAATTTGATCTGGTGAACTGGATTTATGATGTGGAATATCTGAGTCATGTGCAGATTGGAGAAAATCTGATCGGATGGGACAGTGTACTTCATCTTTGTGATTATTTTTATGAAAATAAAGATTTTTACAGGAAGGTAATGAAAGTAGAAGATCAGAATTCTTTTATTAATCATTTCAGGGATATTGTGAGTCCCCTTATGGAAGAAGATATCCGTGAAATTCTTGGAGAAAAAACAGATGCGGAATTTTATGTGAATTTTTTCTGTGATGCAGTAATCTGTGCATTTGGCCGATGGATCTCGCAGAAAGAACCGATGCCGCCAAAAGAATTTGTGAATATGATGAAATCCTGCATCAAGGTTGTTGCAATAACGCAGGAAAGAATGGAGAACGAATAATAAAAAGCAGTTTCACAGGATTTACCGGAAAATATCATGGTAATCTTTTGTGAGACTGCTTTTTTCTTATGATTCCTGATCTATCGAGAATGATTCCTTCAGGATATCTCTGAGAGATTCATTAAAAATATTGTGCTCCAGAGGATTTCCATCGCTGCCAATATTGTAGATGCTTCCATCTGGTTTAAAACCAATTATGCTTGAAGGTGGTGAAATAATATTTCCAATCCGTTCGATATCATAAAACAGATCAATAGGAATGGTACGGTATTTCTGGGCAACACGGGCACCAACCACTGCCTTGTAGACATTTTCTCTGACGGATGCGCTGCAACCGGGATCGGCAAGGACTGCGACAAACGGGCAATGCATTTCTTCAGCGAAGCGGGCATAGGAACCGGACAGGATCTCATCGCTTTCAGTATCTGTATACATCCGATAGATGGAATACAGAAGACGGTGATCTCGTAGTACAAGGCAGGCAGTATCTGTATTGTCATCATATGCAACTCCGATCAGCATATTATTCAGAGATTCTGCAGCTTTTGCAAAGTCTTCTGTTACAGCGGCAGAATTACATAACAGAATCATAGCACAGTCCGGATTATGCTCTATAAGAGGAAGAAGTTTTTCCGGATCTCCATCAGTGTAAAGACAATAAACATAGATTCCAAGTTCTTTACCCTGATCAAAGATGGCCTGATAACGGGAGTGCAGATCTGCGTAGGAAGAATCAATATTTAAGAAAAAAAGCCACGGGACATTGATATTTTCGGTTCGCTTGATCTTACGGACGATATGTGCCCCCTGTGTGCAGCCGTTATATCCAAGATTCATGCCAAATTCGATCAGTTTTTCCTTGTCCATATGTCGGAGAGTATCTTCTATAAGTGGATAGTAGGGACTGTTGTCGTTATTCAGCATAGTTCTTGCCATTTCAAAAAACTCCTGCTGAAAACGCCCCTTGGAAAAATGAAGAGCCATATCCACAAGATTTCTGGTACAACGTTCTGGTGATTCATCAGCATCTTTTAAGGCAGTTCTAACGAATGTTTTTATAATAATACGAGAAGTTTTTGCTGTCATTTGTCATCCCTTCAATATATAAGAATATACAAAAAATACAGACGGAAAAAATACATTGACCGTCTGTATTTTATCTACTTCTCATTTAAACACAAAGTATTTTTGTGTGCAATAGACACTATAGTTAACGTGTCCAAAAACATGTCAGCAATAGGTGTTTAACCTTTGACAGCACCTGCAGAAACACCTTCTACGATAAATTTGGAAAGAAGGATGTAAACGATGATAACCGGGAAAATGGAGAATGCAATCATTACATAAACCTGTCCCATATCGAACTTCAGGAAGTCTGCGCTACGAAGCTGTGCAATCAGTACCGGAAGTGTTTTCTTCTTGTCCGAATGAAGTACCAGTGCAGGGATAAAATAGTTATTCCAGCTCTGTACGAATGTGAAGATGGCCTGAACTGCGATGGCCGGTTTCATAAGCGGGAACACGATTCGATTAAAGGTTTTGAATTCACCGGAACCGTCAATACGAGCCGCTTCTACAAGTTCCAGAGGAAGGTTGCTTTCCATATACTGTTTCATATAGAAGAAAGTAACCGGAGCTGCGATACTCGGAACGATCAGTGGAATAAAGGAATCGTCCAGATGCATCTTACCAAGCAGCTGCAGGAAACCGAGTGCAGTTACCTGCGTAGGAATCATCATGACTGCAAGGATAAAAGTGAACATAAATTTTTTGCCTTTAAAATCATATGCGTGGATGGCATATGCAGTCATGGTGGAGAAATAGGTACATAAAACAGCAGAACAGGTAGCAATGAAAATACTGTTGAACATACCATTCCATACCGGAAGTGTTCCGGCAAGCAGGCTCTTCCAGTTTTTGATAAGAAATCCACCAGGGATCGCTGTGAAACCTTTTTTCAGTGCACCGTTTGATCTGGTCGCATTGATAAACAGTACATAAAACCAGAACAGGCAGAAGAAGGAGATAATGATCAGTACTATATAAGCAAGAGTACGCTGACCTTTCATGCTCATTCCTTTTTGGGTTTTTTGGTCTTTTTCATTCATCCTTCTCACCTCCCGTCATTCGTCTTGTTAAAGCGGAATACAATCAGACTGAGCACGCCAGTAATGATGAACAGGAATACGGATAATGCACCGCCCATTCCATAGTTCTTGCTGAACAGATGCTTGTTCAGATACATGATTAGTGTCATAGTGGAACGCATTGGATCACCGGTTCCGTTTGTCAGGATCTGAGGTACATCGAACATCTGCATACCACCGATCAGAGATGTGATCATAACATAGATCAGAATCGGACGAAGAAGCGGAAGAGTGATCTTTCTGAAAATCTGCGAAGCAGTGGCTCCATCTACTTCGGCTGCCTCATAAAGTGATGGATCAATACCCATCATGCCGGCCATAAGAAGGATTGTCGTATTACCAAACCACATAAGGAAGTTCAGGACTGCAACAAGCGTTCTGGCACTCCAGGCATGACTGAAGAAGGAGTAAGCCTGTTTCAGTATTCCTGCCTGTATCAGCATTGCATTGATCGGGCCGCCGTCTGCAAATAATGTAAAGAACAACATTGCAAAAGCAGATGCCATGATCAGGTTTGGAAGGTAAATTACGGTCTTAAAAAATCTCTGACCTTTAAGTCGAAGACTCGGATTGGAGAACCATGCTGCAAGGAGCAGAGAGACCAGGATCTGAGGAACAAATCCCATAACCCACATGATCATAGTGTTTTTAAAATAGATCCAGATCTCTCCACCCTCGAAGAGTTTGACATAATTGGCAAAGCCTACAAAGTTCGGTCCAATCTGCGTCAATCCAGATCTGTAGTTTTCAAAGAAGCTGTTATAAACTGTACTAATAAGCGGAATGAGCTGGAATATGAGATATACTACTACAAACGGTATCAGGAAGATATATCCCCATTTGTTATAGCTGACCGCTTTATGGTTATTATTCTTTGCCATTATCTTCCTCCATAATCGAAAGATGTGCCTGCCTGATGGTCAGGCAGGCACATCTTTTTACTCAATAATTATTCAACAGAATCTGTCTGCTTTGATTAGTAAGAAAGTTCTGGATATTTTTCTACAACTGCTTTGTAGAACAGGTCGAGAGCTTCATCATATGTTGCGTTGCCTTCAAAGTAGTTCTTCATAGCGTTCTGGAATTCCTCGTTGCAGCCCTGATCGTAGATGCTCATATTGCTGAGGTCGATCTTGTCTGCACCGGCACAGAACATTGCCAGTGGGTTCTGTCCGCCAAGAACAGCATCGCCGTAGCTTTCGTCTGCTGCCATTTCTTCCATAGCCGGTTTGTTGTTTATGAAGTCATTATCAGCTGTAACGATTTCTTTCATAACGTCAACGTTAGTTGTCATAGTTCTCATGATATCAGCAACCAGTGTCGGGTTATCTGTTCCTGTAGCTGCTGTGATCCATGTTCCGCCCCAGTAGAAGCCCTGTGGTCCTTCTGTTGCAGCCCAGCCGCCGTCTTTACCAACAGAACCATCCTGATCAGCACTCATAGAGAAGTCGATGAACCATGCTGGTCCGAAGTATGCAAATACGTTACTGTCTTTGAAGAAGCCTTTGCTCCAGTCATCACTCCAAAGTTCGTATGTAGCAGTTTCACCTGCGTCAACCATTTCCTTGGACATATCAACCCAGTTCTTGATGTTGTCATCAACTGTGATCTTTCCATCAACTACCCACGGAGTAGATACGTTGTTGGAGAATACACGGTAACTGTCGTTTACAGTAGAGGTCATCTGATAACCTTTTTCTTTCAGTTCTTCAGCTGTTGCTTTGAAGGTATCCCAGTCAGCAACTTTCTTCTGAACTTCTGCCGGATCATCTGTTCCGAATACTTCTTTGGCGATATCTCTTCTGTAGATCATGGTTCCAGGGCAGCCCTGCCAGGAAAGACCTTTCAGATTTCCATCAGCATCTGTCATAACATCTTTTGTATACTGATACTGATCAGCAACTTCGTCTTCTGTGATTCCGAGATCTGCTACCGGCATTGTGTAATCGGTATTTACATATTTCAGTGCGTAGTCAGCTTCTACCAGGAAGAGATCAATCTTGTCATCTGCTGATGCATCAGCCTGTTTCAGAAGTGTTTCGTCCAGGTTATTCTGATATGCATTGTCATCAGATGGAGTGATGTTCCATACAACATCTACATCACCGATCTTGCCATGGGTTCCATCTACTTCTTCGTATCCCGGGTAATGATCGGTCAGACGGGATTTGAATTCTTCATTCCAGCAGTAAATGTTTAAAACTTTACCTTCATCGGAACCTGTGTCATCTGCCCATACCGGAACTGCTGCCAGACCTGCAAGCATAGCTGCTGTTAATGTGACTGCCATAATCTTTCTCTTCATGTTGTTACCTCCCTGTGATAAATAGTTTTTGTTTTATATTCTTTCCATATTTAATTTCCTATTTTGCCAGATTTCTGACTGATGCTCCTGGGAAGAGTGTTCCATCTACGGTGAACTTATCGATGATCGTAGTTTTGGGATTCTCAATCAGATCAATCAGTTTCTGTGCGGCAAGCCGTCCGATTGTTTCTGTGTCCTGACACAGAGTTGTCAGCCGGGGCTCCAGGATGCGTGCAAAAGTGAGTCCGTCATATCCTGCAATGGAGATATCGTCCGGTATCCGGAGCCCACGTTCATGGATCTCGTTGATACCGCCCAGAGCAGAAAAATCATCCGGATATAGAATGCAGGTGGGTGGATCTTTCAGATCAAGAAGTTCTGAAGTTGCCATCGCTGCCGCTTCCGCATCGCGATAGGGGATGACCGGCATATATTCATCAGGTACATCAATCCGTTTTTTCTGGAGAGTTCTGTAAAAACTTCCGAGTCGGCTTCGCGTAACGGAGGAATCTTCTCCGTGAATATAGGCGATCTTTCTGTGCCCCCGTTTCAGAATATAGGAGACGAGATCTTCCATTCCCTGAATGTTGTTGGAAACAACAGCAATTCTTCCATCGAATACATGATCAATCGTGACCACTGGAATCTCGGATTGTACCAGCCGTTGAACTTCTTCGGTAAAAAAGTTGATACAGGCGATCACAACTCCATCGACTCCTCTGTAACGACAGTGTTCATAATAATTGAGACGCTGTCCGGAGAGATTACCACTGGTGAAAGTGATATCGTATCCTTTGGATTCAGCAGTTCGCTTAAAACTTTCGAGTACATGATTGAAGTAATCATGAGTAAGACCACTCATGGCTTCGTCTACAAAGAGTACGCCAAGATTGTAACTTCGTTTGGTTTTTAATGCTCTTGCTGAAGAATTTGGAAGATATCCCATTTCTGATGCAGTTTTTAAAATAAGCTGCCGGGTTTCTTCGCTGATATCCGGATAACCATTCAGAGCTTTGCTGACACTTGCAACTGATACGTTGCACTGTTTTGCAATGTCTTTCATGGATACCATATACATGTCCAGCCTTTTCTGTTTTTTTGTTCCTAAATCGTTTTCGCAAGCTCATCGTACATTGTTTTCGGACAATTTTCAAGACCTTTTTGTAATATTTGCATAATTTATCCCTGTTGCATAAAAAAGAATTTATAATAATTTATCAATTTCACAAAAAATGCACTATGTTTTAACGAAAATTTTCGCTAAGGTTTCGCGAAAACAGGAACTGCAATTGGGCAATATTTTAACGAGTAAAAATATAGTTGATTTTTTGGATAAACTGAATTATACTGAGGGAAATCCAATCTAATCTATATTATATCTGTGAAAATTCTAAACTTATTCGTTTTCGCAAATCTGTTTTCAGTCTTTAATTCGTGATCGCTTACCCGTATTTATATATTTTAATATTTAGTAATTTAATTGTTTTCTCTTTCAAGGAGGTCCTTCAATGAAATATGGATATTTTGACGACAAAGCCAAAGAATATGTAATCACTACACCACATACACCATTGCCATGGATCAATTATCTGGGAAGTAATGACTTTTTCTCACTGATCTCCAATACCTGTGGTGGATACAGTTTTTATAAAGATGCGAAACTGATGCGAATCACGAGATACCGTTACAATAATATTCCGGTAGATTCTAACGGAAAGTACTATTACATTAATGATGATGGTGTGATCTGGAACCCGGGAACCATGCCATCCATGACAGAGACAGATACATATGAATGTCGCCATGGACTGGGCTACAGTCGTTTCCATTCTTCTAAGAATAAACTGGAAGCAGATCTTCTGGCATTTGTACCATCGGATGTGGCCTGTGAGATTAACTGCCTGAAGCTGAAGAATAATTCTGATTCCGAAAAAAATATCTCTCTGTTTTCGTATGTGGAATTCTGTTTGTGGAATGCAGTTGATGACGGATCCAACTTCCAGAGAAACTTAAATATCGGCGAAGTGGAAGTGCAGGGAAGCACAATTTATCATAAAACAGAATACAGAGAAAGAAGAAGACATTACAGCTTCTTTACTGTTAATACTCCGGTTCACAATTTTGATACAAGCAGAGATGCTTTTCTCGGCGCTGGTAATGGAAATGCTTTTCCGGAAGCTGTACGTAAGAAAAAATGCAGCAATTCCATAGCAAGTGGATGGTATCCGATCGCAGCACATCAGATCGATATCAAACTGGCACCAGGTGAAGAAAAAGAATATGTATTTGTGCTGGGATATTGTGAAAACCCGGCAGATGATAAATGGGAAGCACCGGGAATCATCAATAAGACACCGGCAAAAGCCCTGATCGAACGCTTTAATACAATGGATAAGGCTATGGCGGCTTTTGCAAAACTGAATGATTACTGGGAGAATCTGCTGGCACGTTTTGCAGTATCCAGTGAAAATGAACACATCGACCGTATGGCAAATATCTGGAATCAGTACCAGTGTATGGTTACGTTCAATATGTCCAGATCTGCATCCTATTATGAGTCTGGAACAGGCCGTGGTATGGGATTCCGTGATTCCTGTCAGGATCTTCTGGGATTTGTACATCTGATTCCTGAGCGTGCAAGAGAGAGGATTATTGATATCGCGTCCACACAGTTCCCGGATGGAAGTGCCTATCATCAGTATCAGCCATTGACGAAACAGGGAAATCTGGATGTTGGAAGCGGATTTAATGATGATCCATTATGGTTGATCGCAGCAGTGGCTGCATATATCAAAGAAACCGGAGATTATGGAATTCTTGAAGAACAGGTACCGTTTGATTGTAAGAAAGGTTCAGCGGTTCCGCTGTTTGAACATCTGGACAAATCTTTCCATTATACAGTAACACATCTTGGACCGCATAAACTTCCTCTGATCGGAAGGGCAGACTGGAATGATTGTCTGAATCTGAACTGTTTTTCCAGTGAACCGGGAGAATCTTTCCAGACGACCGGACCGTCTGAGGGACCGGTAGCGGAATCTGTATTTATTGCAGGTATGTTTGTAAAATATGGAAAAGAGTTTGAAGAGCTCTGCAGACGTACAGGTCATGAAGAACTGGCAGCAGAGGCAGAAAAAGCAGTCGATGAGATGTATCAGGCAGTTCTGGATGCAGGATGGGATGGAGAATGGTTCCTTCGTGCATATGATGCGCAGTCCGAAAAAGTTGGATCAAAAGAGTGTGAGGAAGGAAAAATCTTTATTGAACCGCAGGGCTTTTGTGTTATGGCAGGTATTGGAAAAGAAGAGGGACTGGCAGAAAAAGCATTGGATTCTGTACATGAGCGTCTGGAAACAAAGTATGGAGTCATGATTCTTCAGCCGGCATACACGAGATATCATCTGGAACTTGGGGAAATTACTTCCTACCCACCGGGATACAAAGAAAATGCCGGTATCTTCTGCCATAATAATCCGTGGATCTCTATTGCAGAGACTGTGATCGGAAGAGGAGACCGAGCTTTTGAAATTTATCGTAAGATATGTCCATCGTATATTGAGGAGATCAGTGAGATACATCGAACAGAACCTTATGTATATTCACAGATGGTTGCAGGTGCAGATGCACCGAGATTTGGGGAAGCGAAGAACAGCTGGCTGACAGGAACAGCAGCATGGACTTTTGTAAACCTGTCTCAGGCATTGCTGGGAATTCAGCCGGATTATGACGGACTTATTGTAGATCCGTGTCTCCCGGGTAAGTTTGGTGATTTTAAAGTGGATCGTCGTTTTAGAGATGCTGAATATCATATTGAGATTCACAAACCAGAGGGTGTACAAAAAGGTGTCAGCTGGATTGAAGTGGATGGAGAAAAAATTGCCGGAAATCAGATTCCGCTGGTTGATGGTAAAAAAGAATATCATGTAATCGTACAGATGGGATAATAAGGTGCGTATGAAAAAAACACTTCACAGGATAAAACCTGTGAGGTGTTTTGCGTTATATCATTTTGTAGAGGCAAGTCCTTCTGGAAGAATCGTTCCTCCACCGAGAACCATGTCTCCATCATAGAGAACAGCAGCCTGTCCCGGAGTAACTGCTCTCTGTGGTTCTTCGAATGTGATCTTGAGCAGATCATCACCAAGCTGTTCTACAGTTGCAGGCTGTTCCGGCTGACGGTAGCGTGTCTTGACTTTGCATTTGATCGGCTTGTCCAGATGATCCCATGGAATCAGGTTAATGTCGTTGATGTAACAGCAGGTGCTCATCAGATCCTGTTTGCCGCCAAGGATAACCTTGTTGGAATCCAGGGATTTGCCACATACATAGAGGGATTCCGGTGCAGAAATTCCAAGACCGCGGCGCTGACCGATTGTATAGTGAATCTGACCTTTGTGTTTGCCGAGTACGTTGCCCTCTTTATCTACGAAATCACCAGGTTCCGAAGACTGTCCGGTATACTGTTCAATAAAGGAAGCATAATCTCCGTCCGGTACGAAGCAGATATCCTGACTGTCCGGTTTATCTGCATTGATAAAGCCCTGTTCCTGGGCAATGTGACGAATCTCTTTTTTGGTGTAGCTGCCAAGTGGAAACAATGTATGCGCCAGCTGATCCTGCGTCATGGCGTAGAGAACATAGCTCTGATCTTTTGTCGGATCGAGGCCCTTTTTCAGAATAAAACGTCCTGTTTCCGGATCCTGTTCACGACGTGCATAATGTCCGCTTGCGATGTATTCACAGCCAAGTTCTCTTGCTTTGTCGAGAAGGGCAGAGAATTTCAAAAAACGGTTACAGTCAATACACGGGTTCGGTGTGCCACCGTGCAGATAAGTATCTGCAAATTTGTCAATGACACTGTGGCGGAATTCATCATGCATTGGGAAGACGTAATAGAGCATTCCAAGTCGTGCGGCAACGCTTCTGGCATCTTCGGTATCAGATGGGGTGCAGCAGGCGCGGTGTCCCGGGAAACTGCACTGTGGATTATCATAAAGCTTCAGAGTCGCACCGGCACAGTCGTAGCCATCCTTAACCATCAGGTAGGCTGCCACGCTGGAGTCAACTCCGCCGCTCATGGCGATGATTGCTTTTTTCTGCATATATATTTCTCCTGTTATCTGTTGATTCATATTGTTTACTATAGTCTGACTGATACTTGGTAACCAGCCATTTAAGAGTATCCTATCATTATAGAAAAATAGTGTCAAGCAGTTACTGTGAACGTATGCACAGTAATGTCAGGCATGGAAAAACTGCTGAAAACAAAAAGTTGAAAAAGGTGTTGACATATCCAAAAAGTAGTAGTATATTAAACCTATCGGAAAGATAGGAAAACAAAAACCGAGAGAAAACTATCAAGGAGGAAGAATCATGTTTACAAAGAATGCAGAACAGAGAAATGTCATGTGTATGATGGATAAGGAAATGCGAATGTACATGTGTATGTCTAACTGTGCTTTAATGTATCGGAAACTTCCTGTGGCATCAGCGGATCAGAGTAATGCAGTCTGAATAAGATGTCAAGAATGTGAATATAAATGTATCGATCAGATACAATGTAGATTACATGAACAGGAAAATCCGACATGGGTTCCTGTTTTTTTATTGCCTTTTTAAGCTTATCTGACAGGTAATCCGAATTTACAACTGAATATAGAATACAATTGAATAGAGAAAAATAAAACAAGATATAAGAAAATTTAAATAGAACGAGAAAAGAGAGGGAATTTATTATGAAAAACACAAAAATTATCACAGTATCACTTGCAGCAGTACTGGCAATCGGAGCAATCACAGCAAACGGCGTTCTGGTAAGCGCTGATGCAGAAAAAGAAACCATTAAAGTAGCAGCATCCGCTACACCACATGCAGAAATCCTTGAAGAAGCAAAACCAATCCTTGAAAAAGAAGGCTGGGACCTTGAAGTAACTGTATTTGACGATTATGTACAGCCGAACCTGGTAGTAGAAAGCGGTGATTTTGATGCAAACTATTTCCAGCATATCCCATACCTGGACAATTTCAATGAAGAGCAGGGAACACATCTGGTAAATGCAGGTGGTATCCATTATGAACCATTTGGAATTTATCCTGGAACAAAGAAATCACTGGATGAACTGGAAGATGGTGATACCATTGCAGTTCCAAACGATACGACAAACGAAGCGAGAGCACTTCTTCTTCTCCAGGATAACGGTGTGATTACACTGAAAGACGGAGCCGGACTGGAAGCAACTGTGAAAGATATTGAAGAAAATCCGAAGAATATCAAGATCGAAGAACTGGAAGCTGCACAGGTTTCCCGTGTTAAGGATGAAGTCGCATTTGTCGTGCTGAATGGAAACTATGCTCTGCAGGCAGGATATTCCGTATCTAAAGATTCTATCGCTCATGAGACATCTGATTCTGAAGCAGCAAAAACATATGTAAATGTAATTGCGGTCAAAGAAGGAAATGAAGAGAGTGAAGCAATCAAAGCACTGGTAGATACTTTGAAATCCGATGAGATCAAAGACTTTATTAATGAGAAGTATGACGGAGCAGTTATACCTTTTGAAGATTCCGCAGATGCTGATGCTGATAAAGAAGAAACAGCAGATGTTACTACAGACACAGAAACAGAGACTACAGAAGAAGCTGCAGAATAATACGGCTGGGAGTATTGATGAATAAGTTGTAACACAGATATTTCAAGGGAACGGGGGAACAGTTTAAATGGAACCGATGATACAGGTAGAAAACCTCTGTAAAAACTTTTCCACAAAAAACGGGACGGTAGAGGCGGCCAGAAACATCAGTTTTTCCATAGAAAAGGGAGAGATTTTTGGCATTATCGGTCTCTCCGGAGCGGGTAAAAGTACACTGGTACGATGTCTGAATCTATTGGAAAGACCAACATCCGGAACTGTCCGGGTGAATGGTAAGAATCTTACGAAACTTTCTGAAAAAGAACTCCGTAAGGAGCGTCAGAATATAGGAATGATCTTCCAGCATTTTAATCTGCTCATGCAGAGAACTGCTCTTGATAATGTGTGTTTTCCGATGGAAATTGCGGGAATCAGTAAGAAAGAAGCACGTAAAAAAGCCCTGGAATATCTGAAAGTAGTAGGACTGGAAGAAAAAGCTCTTTCTTATCCATCACAGCTTTCAGGTGGTCAGAAACAGCGTGTTGCAATTGCACGAGTTCTGGCAAGTGATCCGAAAATCCTGCTCTGTGACGAGGCGACCAGTGCACTGGATCCACAGACAACAAAAGCAATTCTGGAACTGATCAAAGAGATTAACCGTGATTATGGAATCACTGTCGTAGTTATCACACATGAAATGAGTGTGGTACAGGAAATCTGCAATCGTGTAGCTGTTCTGGAGAGTGGAACACTGGTGGAATCCGGAACAGTAGAAGAACTGTTCAGAAGCCCGAAGACAGAAGCGGCACGCCGACTGGTATTCAGTGGAAGAACGCAGATTCAGAAAATGGAAGGCAAACGTCTGGTTCGTGTAACTTTCCGGGATAAATCTTCTTTTGAACCGGTCATTGCCAATCTGGTACTGACCTACCGGACGCCGGTCAATATTCTGTATGCTGATACCAAGAATATTGGTGGAGCAGCAGAAGGTGAAATGATCCTGCAGCTTCCCGAGATCGAGGAAGTTGCAGATAAGATGATTCAGTATCTGAAAGATACAAATATGGGAGTAGAGGAGTTGAAGTCTGATGTGGGATAATACAACAATTACAATGCTGCTGGAAGGAACCAGAGATACTTTGTATATGACGCTTGTATCCACATTTTTCGGATATGTGCTGGGACTTCCGCTGGGAATTCTTCTTGCAGTAACAGACAAAGAGGGGATTCATCCAAATGCAGTTGTTTACAAAGTACTGGATGTGATCGTGAATATCCTCAGAAGTATTCCGTTTCTGATTCTCCTGATTCTTGTGATTCCACTTACCAAACTGATCGTGGGACAGAGCTATGGCTCCAGTGCAACGATCGTACCGCTTGTAATTGCAGCGGCTCCGTTCATTGCCCGTATGGTGGAATCTTCACTGAAAGAAGTGGAACCGGGAGTGATCGAGGCAGCAGTCAGCATGGGCGCAGGAACACCGACGATCATCTGGAAAGTCCTTCTTGCAGAAGCAAGAACTTCTCTTCTTGTCGGAGTAACGATTGCCGTCGGAACAATCCTTGGTTATTCCGCTATGGCAGGAACTGTTGGCGGCGGCGGACTTGGAGATATCGCTATTCGTTATGGATATTACCGCTATCAGACAGACATTATGATCGTAACGATTATAATTCTGGTAGTGCTTGTGCAGATCCTGCAGGGACTTGGCATGATGCTCTCCAGGAAGCTGGATAAGCGAAAAGTATAAAAAGATATTTGACAGAAGATTGTAATCACGAAGAATAAAGTTTATTCAACAAATATAAATATTTATTTTAGAAATTTTAGAAATATATTAGAAAAAGGACAAAAACTCCTCACATTTATATTGTATGATGTACTTGTCTTAAAGGAAACCCCCTTTAAGAAATCCGGTAGCACTTCAATGCCGGGAGAGTTGCCGGAACTCTTTCCTTTCCCTAAAAAATAAAACAGAACACTAAACAGCCGCCACCTGGCAAGAACGTCAGGAGGGCGGCTGCTTTCGTTATTGGCGATATCGATTAAAACAGGAGTAGATTTCCTGGATTCTCGGGATGGCATATCCACATGGCAGGTAAGAACCATCAGCAAAGGCGATAAGGCCTTTTGTATGAATCTGTTTCTGAAGATAATCAACAATCTCCGGGATAGTTTTTTTCCCGTCCGCCAGATGCTCCAACGCATATTTCAGGAGCAATCCGAGGGCTGCGGTCTGTTCTGGATCTATGAGCTGCTCAACGTAGCGAAGGTCTACTTCCTGTCTTCCAAGCAGGAATCCAGCTTTTCCATGAACTTTTATTTTGAGACGATCCGGTTTGCCTGTGCCATGTCCATGTGAGCGAATCACAGGAGTATTTTTTTGTATGATCCTGTGACTGTCAGGCATAACAAATGCAGGAACTTTGGCTGGACTCAGAGGATATTTTCCACAGATTTCTTTGACTTTGCGTGTGATATCCACAGGACGATAGCAGTCCATCTGGATAATTGTGTCTGCAATGTGGAAAAATGCGCCGGAACTTCCGGCAACCAGAAGCGTAGAAATTCCGGCAATTGTATACAGCTTCTGTGCCCGTTCGAGAAATGGAGTGATCGGTTCCTTTTCACGGGAGATGATTTCCTGCATGAACGTATCCCGCACCATGAAGTTGGTGGCAGAAGTATCTTCATCCAGAAGAAAAACTTTGCTTCCGGCTTCCATTCCCTCAATAATGCCGGCAGCCTGAGACGTACTTCCACTGGCATCCGCTGTTGAAAAACAATGGGTGTTTTTTTTGTTTGGCAGATCATTGATAAACAGAGAAATATCCACGTCTTTGATAGAACGTCCATCCTCGGAACGGAGCTTTAATGCGGTGTCATCCGTGATCACGTATTCTCGCCCGTCTCCGGCAATATGATTGTATACACCAAGTTCCAGGGCATTCAGAAGAGTGGATTTGCCATGATATCCACCGCCGACGATCAGGGTGATGCCCTGTGGAATTCCCATTCCGATAATTTTTCCCTTATGCGGAAGATTCATAGTTACACGGAGCGATTCCGGAGAAATAAACGGGACAGAATGCTTCATCGGACGGGAGGAAATACCACTTTCCCGTGGGAGTATAGCACCATCTGCAACAAATGCCACCAGTTTTTTTTCTTTCAACTGTTCCCGGATTGCCTGTTGATCTTCGGCGAGAAAAATGGTTTGTTCCAGTTCTTCCTGGTTTATGTTTTTGTAAAAGAAAGTGTTTTCTACACAGGCAGGAAGAAAATCGAACAGAATCTTTTCCAGTTCGGGTGCATTAATGGTACGGCCATTTGCAGGAAAACCAATAAAAAATCTGGCAGTGATGCCTTTGGATGTGATTTCACATGCGGTTCTGGAAAGGATTTCCTGTCCACAGTGGCTGACGGAAATCAGACCGCTTTTACCAGAACCTTTTGCACGGAAGGAATAGTGGTTTATCTGCTGTTCAAACTGGCGCGTCAGATGGTCGGCAAGGGTGATACATGTGAGATTGTTTTTGCTGTAGGCATCCGGAAAACCGGCATCTTTGCGGGAAATATGGACACTGATGTGGGAGGGAGATGCAAAAGGATCTCCCTGTACATGATCGATGGAAAGGATATAATGCCCAAACTGGTAACTGCCTTTCAGAGATTTGTAAGCGGGATAACTTTTTCTGTGGATGGATTGAAGCTGCTTTTTTAATTCAGTTGCCTGCTGCATGAAAAACTCCTTTATAAAAAGTGTGATTTATCTGTGTATTTAAGGTACATTTAAAGTCCGGCTGTAACTATTATGAAACCGGAAGCATTCTTGAAAAAACAAAATTATTATAGAGCGGGAAGATGCAGAAATGCAAGCGATTCGGGATATAATAAAAAAGAAACTGTGAAGAAAATGATAGGAAGAGCCAAATTCCTTATACAAATCTTATATCTTTATTAAGAATCTGGAAGAATGTAGAAATATGTAGAATATTGGGGTATAATATTGAAAGAATTTTGAGAATCAAACGAAAGGTGGTTTTATATATTATGGAAAGAAGAAATGCATGGCTTTCTTATGAAAAAGCAGATGAGAAAGAGCTGGAGAAACTTGCAAAAAATTATCGCACATTTCTGGATGCCGGTAAGACAGAGCGAGAATGTGTTCTGGAGCTTACAAAAGAAGCGGAAGCAGCAGGATATGTTTCATTAGAAAATAAAATTGCATCTGGTGAGAAGATAAAAGCAGGGGATAAGATTTATGCAGTTGGCATGAAAAAAATTATGGTTATGTTCCACATCGGAGAGGAACCACTTGAAAAAGGAATGAATATTCTTGGTGCGCATATCGATTCCCCGAGACTGGATGTGAAACAGAATCCTTTATACGAAGATACAGATCTGGCATATCTGGATACGCATTATTATGGTGGTGTGAAGAAATATCAGTGGGTAGCACTTCCGCTGGCAATCCATGGCGTGATCGTGAAGAAGGATGGCACGGTGGTCAATGTGAATGTTGGAGAGGATGAAAATGATCCGGTTGTATATATCACAGATCTTCTGATCCACCTTGCAGGTAAACAGCTTCAGAAAAAAGCATCAGAAGTAATCGAGGGCGAGAACCTTGATATTCTGATCGGCAGCAGACCTCTGAAAGAAGAAAAGGATGAGAAGAAAAAAGAAGCTGTAAAAAACAATGTTCTTCGTATTCTGGGAGAAAAATACGACGTGGAGGAAGAGGATTTCCTTTCGGCAGAACTGGAAATTGTTCCGGCAGGAAAGGCCCGTGACTGTGGACTTGACCGCAGCATGGTCGCAGCGTACGGACAGGATGACCGTGTCTGCGCATATACTTCTTTTGTGGCAATGCTTGAGATGGAAGCACCAAAACGTACCAGCTGCTGCCTGCTGACAGATAAAGAAGAAATCGGAAGCGTCGGGGCTACCGGCATGCAGTCCAATTTCCTTGAAAATACTGTGGCAGAGCTTCTGGAAGGTATGGGATGCTATTCCGGACTGGCACTTCGGAGAACACTTAAAAATTCTTTCATGCTTTCTTCTGATGTAAGTGCAGGCTACGACCCGGCCTATGGAGAATGCTTTGAAAAGAAAAATGCAGCATATCTTGGAAGAGGAATCGTTCTTAATAAATTTACAGGTGCAAGAGGAAAGTCCGGATCTAACGATGCCAATGCAGAGTATGTGGCAAAAGTACGTGGTATTTTTGATGACAGTAATGTTGCCTTCCAGACAGCAGAACTTGGCAAAGTAGATGTGGGAGGCGGCGGAACGATCGCTTATATCGCAGCACTTTACGGAATGAATGTGATAGACAGTGGTGTGGCGGTCCTGAGTATGCATGCACCGTGGGAAGTAACAAGCAAAGCCGATATTTATGAGGCGAAGAAAGCATACAAAGCGTTTCTTGAAAATGCATGACAGAGATTCTGGTGCCAGAAAAAAATAAGCATAATACAGAAACAATAAACAGCGACATCAAAGGAGAATGCAGAATATGAATGATACGCTGATCAAAGTGGAAGACCTTTGCAAGATTTATAATCCCGGCGAAAATGAAGTAAGAGCGCTGGATCATGTGAGTCTTGAAATAAAAAAAGGAGAACTGGTGGCAATCATCGGGCAATCAGGTTCCGGCAAGTCAACTTTTATGAATATGCTTGGGTGTCTCGATGTGCCTACCTCGGGAAAGTATTATCTGAACGGGACTGATGTGTCTGAAATGACGGACAATGAACTTTCGGAGGTAAGAAACCGTGAAATCGGATTTATCTTTCAGGGATTTAATCTTATTGCAAATCTGGATGCAATTGAAAATGTAGAATTGCCGCTGATCTATCGTGGAATTGATCGTAAGACGAGACATGAACTGGCTATCGAATCCCTGAAAATGGTTGGCCTGGAAAAACGTATGGATCATAAGCCAAGTGAGATGTCCGGTGGGCAGCAGCAGCGTGTGGCAATTGCAAGAGCAATCGCTGCACAGCCTCCGGTCATTCTTGCAGATGAGCCGACAGGAAACCTGGATTCTGCATCCAGTAAGGAGATTCTTGCAATTTTAAAGAAAATGCATAAAACAGGAAGAACAGTAATATTGATCACGCATGATAATGGTATTGCAGCACAGGCAAGACGTGTAGTGCGTATTATGGATGGTAAGATAGAATCGGATACAATCAATCCGGATTTTGACCAGGAGGAGGCATAATGAAAAAGAAAAAGTCCAAAAAGAAACTGGTGATCGGAGTTGGGATTCTGGTCGTGGCAGTAGTAGCCGGTGTCAATATCTATGGCAGTATGAATGCAGCGGATTCGGCAATTCCGCAGGTGAAAACAGTATCAGCTGTCCGCGATAATGTTCAGCAAACGGTAGAAATCAGTGGTACAGTAGTAAGTGAAGAACAAAAAACATATTTTTCTCCTGTCAATGCCAAAGTTGATACAGCTGCGTTGAAAGAAGGTGAAACTGTAAAAGCAGGAACTAGTCTGATCGAATTTGATCAGAAAGACCTGGAGAGAGAAGCGAAGAAAGCTGATCTGAATGTAGAGTCCGGAAAACTGGATATGAAAAATACTTTAAATAAATCGGATAAGGCGGTTCAGAAGCAACAGAATGCAGCAGGTGATGCGGCAAGCCTGAAACAGCAGGTTGCCGCTCAGGAAAATTATATTGCAAGTCTGAAAGCAAGGATCTCGCAGGCAAATGCCAATGCACAGGCAGCATCTTCCAAAGCTGCTGCAAAGAAACAGGCAGATGCAGCTGCCGCACAGGAGGCACAGCAGCAGGAAATACAGCGTGAATATGCACAGGCACAGACTACATATCAGAATGAAACCCTTCCTGCGTATCAAAATCAGCTGAATACACTGAACAATGAAATGAATCAGGCACAGTCGGATTACAATCAGGCAGAGAACAGTTATCAGATGGCTTTTCAGGCGTGGTCTGCAGACCAGAGTGATGATAATGAAAATGCACTTGAGATAGCAGAGCAGATGAGAAGTGAAGCGCAGATTACATATCAGAATGCAAAAACAGCTTATGAAGATTATAAAGCGCAGAAGCCGGCTGCTCCGGTAATGTCTGACTTCACCGGCGAGACTGACATTGTTTCTGACGGAACGTCTGCAGATGTTTCTGCATCTGCTTCTTCCAGCACGGATGATACTGCTGTGACAGCGGATACTACTGCACTGGAGAATGAACTTGAAAAAGCAAGTAATAATCTTGCAGAACTTCAGTCAGAACTTTCCTCGAAGGAAGCGGCTGCAGAAGCAGATACGGGTGCTGTGACTGAAGAAGAAAAAGAAAAAATGGAAATTACCAATAATCTTTCTGAACTGGATCAGATGTCTGCACAGGAACTTGTAGAAGCAGCAAAGAAAGGAATCAAGGCTGATTTTAATGGTGTGGTTACAAAAGTTTCTGTGGTTGAAGGTGCAACTGCAACACAGGGAATGGAATTGTTCACCTTACAGAATACTGATAAAGTAGATGTGAATGTAAATGTTTCGAAATACGATTATGATAAAGTGAAAGAAGGTCAGTCTGCGGACATCACCATTGCAGGAAAAACTTATGAAGGTGAAGTAACGAGTATCAGCCATGTTGCTACTCAGAATGAAAAAGGTGCTTCTTTGATTTCTGCGGATATTCGTATCAAGAATCCGGATGAAGATATTTTTCTTGGCGTGGATGCCAAAGTAACAATTCATGCAGAAGAAGCGGACAATGTAGTTGTACTTCCGTCTGAAGTAGTTAATATAGGAAAAGAGGGCTCTTTCTGTTATGTACTTGAGAATGGGGTTATTACCAAAAAGGATATCACAACAGGAATCAGTTCGGACGAATATGTAGAAGTGCTTGACGGCATTAAAGAAGGTGATGAAGTTATCCGTGACCTTGGTTCCCTGGAAGAGGGAATGCAGGCAGAAGCTGCTGATAGATCCGGAGATGTGAATGGTGAAAATACAGAGACAGATAATGCAGAAGAGGGTATTTGATGGGCGGATTATATGAATATATAAAAATGGCAGTTCAGAATATCCGGGCAAATAAAGGACGTTCATTTCTTACCATGCTGGGAATTATTATTGGCATTGCTTCGGTCATTGCAATCGTTTCCATCGGCGAAGGAACGAAGAATCAGATGAACAGTGAGATCGATGGAATTGGCTCAGGGCTGATCGCTATCGATGTCAGTAATGATGCCATGACGGAAGATGAATGGATCACACCGGATGATGTACAGGAAATCCGTAAGCTCGATACAGTAGGTGGTGTTAGTGTTTCAAACAATTACGATGGTGAAACGGTGACTGGTAAGGGGAATTTTTCTATCATGCTGACAGGTGAAGGTCCCGATGCCAAAATGATCAATAATTCCGATATGAAATATGGAAGTTATTTTGGCGAAACAGAGATTGAAGAGGGCAAAAATGTATGTGTAATCTCAGATACAGATGCCAGGCAGCTTTTTGGTACAGATGATGTTGTTGGTATGAGCCTTGATATTACCTGTTATGATTCTTCAAAATCTTTTCGCATCATGGGTGTCACTACGCAGAAAGAAAATGGAACATTCGTAAGTTATACTTATGATGGAATGCCGGTTACGGTAAATGTTCCGTATTCTTCCATGGATGATCTTGTGGGTGGAACCGATGAATTTTATTCCATTACAGTGGTTCAGGCAGACAAAACACTAGATTCACAGATCGTTGCAGATCAGGTCGTGCATCTTTTGGAGAAACGTCATCAGTGCGCAGGGGAAGACTATTTTCATGTGCAGAGTTTCCAGGATGTCCTGCAGTCAATGAATGAAATGCTCGGTATGGTGACGGCATTTATTTCATTTGTTGCCGGAATTTCTCTTTTGGTAGGTGGAATCGGTGTTATGAATATTATGTTGGTATCTGTTACAGAAAGAACACGTGAGATTGGAATCCGTAAATCACTTGGCGCCAAGACCTCTTCTATTATGTTACAGTTCCTTGCGGAAGCGGCAATCCTTACAGTTATGGGAGGCGTGATTGGAATTATTCTTGGAATTCTTGCAGGTTATGGAATCTGTTCTATTATGAGTGGAAGCATGGGAATGACGATCACACCGGGAATCAGCCCGACAGTGATTTTGGCGGCAACACTTTTCTCCTGTGCGGTCGGTGTATTTTTTGGAATCTATCCGGCGAAGAAAGCTGCAAAACTCAGTCCGATCGAGGCTTTGAGACGAAATTAAGTTGAATAGTTTTATAAAACCAAAATGGCTCTTCGGTATCCTTTTATAAGGAATATCGCAGAGTCATTTTGGCTTTTAAGGTTTAATTAAAGTTAATTCACACTATCACCTTTTTTCTGTTTTATATTTTATAGAAGAGGGAAGAAAAAGCCCGGGAAGTTTTATCAAGACATAAAGGATGATAAACTTTCCAGTATGTTTTTGGGTTTAGCTGCATATATGACAGGCTTCGCAGGCGGACGGTGCAGTTGCACAGCCGCCGAGAGCGGTTTCGCGTAATTCGGCAGGTAGCTTTTTGCCTACAGTGTACATGATCGTGATCATCTCATCAAGGGGAATGAGCTGCGTGATTCCGGCAAGTGCCATTTCGGCAGCAACGAGAGCATTGGCAACTCCGGCAGCGTTTCGGTTCTGGCATGGATACTCGACAAGGCCGCCGACCGGGTCACAGACAAGTCCAAGCATATTCATCAGTACGGTAGATGCTGCGTGGGTACATTGCAGGGGTGTTCCGCCAAGTAATTCAGTAGCTGCAGAAGCAGCCATGGCAGCAGCAACACCTGTCTCTGCCTGACAGCCACCGACTGCACCGGCAACAGTTGCATTTCTCATGGCAAGATAACCAATGGCACCAGCATTAAAAAGTGCTTTTTGGATATATTTGTCAGAGTAGTTGTAAACTTCCTGAAGGGCAAGTAAAAGGCCTGGAACGATTCCGGCAGAACCCGCAGTCGGAGAGGCCACGATTAGCCCCATGGAAGCATTGGTTTCCAGAGTTGCCATAGCGTAGGTGATGGCTTTTTCAAGCAGTTCCCCGCAGATCCCTTTGCCGGAAGCCTGATGAAGGAAGAGTTTTTTTGATTCACCGCCAATCAGTCCACCCATGGATTTTACAGGGTGTTTGATTGGTGAAAAAGCAGCTTCTTTCATAATCTCAAGAACATGTGTCATGCGAGCGTTTACTTCCTGTTCTTGCATTTCACCAATTATAATTTCTCTCTGGCGCATAATTTCAGAGATTGGAAGATCTTTTTCTGAACATAAAGCCAGAAGTTCTTTGGCATTTTTAAATTCTCTCATCATATTCCTCCTACATCTGTACGATCATCACTTCGTGGATATGCTGATTCTTGCGAATCGTATTTCCAATATCTTCTGGAAGACGTCCATCGGATTCGACGATCGTGTAGGCAATCTCGCCTTTGGACTCTCTGAAAAGGCGCATAAAGGCAATATTTACATTTCGATCGCTGAGACATTTGGTGATATAGGCAGCTACACCCGGTTTATCCTGATGGATGACGATAATAGCGCTGTATTCGCCGGAGAAATCGACCTGTACAGAGTTGATCTTTACGATGCGGACTTTTCCGCCGCCAAGGGATTCGCCGCGGACAGTCATTTCCTGACCGTTGTTATTGACCATATGAATGTCAACAGTATTAGGATGAATGTCAGTTTCTAATTCATTAGGAGTAAATGAGAAGGTAAGGCCTTTTTCTTTTGCAATTTCAAAAGAGTTACGGATGCGCATATCATCGGTGGAAAATCCCATGATACCTCCCAGCAGAGCCCGGTCAGTACCGTGTCCTTTAAAAGTCCTTGCAAAAGAGCCATAAAGAGTAAAGTTTACTTCTTTTAGTGGACCATTGATCATTTTCTGGGCTAAAAAACCGATGCGGGCAGCTCCGGCAGTATGGGAGCTGGAAGGTCCGATCATGTTTGGCCCCATTACATCAAATATGCTGATAAAAGACATGTTTTTTCTCCTGATTGTATTTTATTTTTATAGTATCTGTATTTATGAAAAAAATACAGCGAATGTCCTTATAGATATATTGTACCATCCTCATCAAAATGAAGCAATTTAATCAGGTAAAATGGATATTGATGAATAAAAAGAAAAATTTAAAAAAATTAAAAAAAGGTGTTGACAATTTGCTCACTTTGCAGTAAAATACATTTTGTTGTGAGCGACAAGTACTCACAAATACAAAATGTGCGTTTAGCTCAGCTGGATAGAGCGTTTGGCTACGGACCAAAAGGTCGGGGGTTCGAATCCTCTAACGCACGTCATATAAAAAATGGGACAGGACATAAAGTCTTGTCCCATTTTTTGTTCGAATCCGGTCGGACTCGAACGGGTTCGATCTACATTTCATTTCGGTCGCTGCTAAACGCGTGCCACCGGCACGCAGCAGCCTCTAACGCACGGTTCAGTGAAAAAAGGACTATCAAATATTCTTTTAAAAAAGATCCCCTCCGGTATAGTTAAAATGATTTTACCAAAAAGATCAGAAAAATACGATAGAAAAAACTGTTATTATGAAAATCAATTGCGGATAAAGCGAAGATATTTGTTAGCTTTATAAAATATGCATGTTATAATAGGATCATCTTAAGTAGTAAGTAAAGGAGCATGCAATATGAACAGTATTTTTCACAGAATCAGCGTAAGAAAATATGAAGACAGACCAATAGAAAAGGAAAAAATCATGGAGATTCTGAGGGCGGGAATGCAGGCACCGAGTGCATGTAACCAGCAGCCATGGGAATTTTATGTGGTGACAGATAAAGAAAAAATCCAGAAATTATCCAAAGTGACACCATACACCGGTTGTGCAACAGGGGCACCTGTAGTAATCGTTCCTGTATATCGTACAGAAGGGCTTGTGGCACCGTCTTTTGCACAGATTGACATGGCGATTGCACAGGAAAATATCTGGCTGGAAACAGATGCGCAGGGGCTTGGCGGTGTATGGTTTGGTATTGCACCAGTGGAAGACCGTATGGAAGAAGTACACAGACTCCTGGAACTTCCGGAAAATGTGAAGGTATTTTCTATGTTTGCACTGGGTTATCCGGCAGAAACAAGACCTCAGCAGAATCGCTTTGAGCCTGAAAGAATACATTTCATAGAAAAATAAAAAGTTATTACAGATAATAGAGGGAGAGAAATTTATGCAGGATATTTTAGTTGTGGTAGATATGCAGAATGATTTCATTGATGGCACACTTGGGACAAAAGAAGCTGTCGCAATTGTTCCCAAAGTAGAGGAGAAAATCAGAAATTTTAAAGGAACCGTTCTTTTTACACGAGATACTCATGAAACATGGTATCTGGATACTCAGGAGGGAAAGAAACTTCCAGTACCACACTGCATCCGGAATACAGAAGGATGGCAGATCAGAAGTGAACTGGATAAGCTCAGAAAAACAGAACCGATTGATAAAGATACTTTTGGTTCTACAGATCTGGCAGATGAACTGGTGGCAATGAATATCGATGATGATATAGGAAGTATTACATTTATTGGACTCTGCACAGATATCTGTGTGATTTCCAATGCACTTCTGGTAAAAGCAGCCCTTCCGGAGGTCCCGATCATAGTAGATGCTGCATGCTGTGCGGGAGTGACACCAGAAAGTCATGAAAATGCATTGAATGCTATGAAAATGTGCCAGATAGATATTGTGGGATGAAATGAAGGGTTAACGTACAAGCAGTCTGCCGAGAGAATGGAAGGATAAAATTTTGAAATGTAACAGGGAAGGAAGATAGTATGAAAGAGTTTGTATGGGCAGTATTAATTGCTATGTACCCAACCGGTCTGGTGATAAAATAGAAATAGACATGATAATGTTGTGTCAAAAAGGAATTTATGTAATAGAAAATAAAAATTATTCAGGATGGATATTTGGTGACGAAAAAAGTAAGAACTGGTGCGAAATACTGAAAGGAAAAAAATATTTTTTTTATAATCCAATAAAGCAAAATAAAAGTCATATTAAAAACCTGGAAAAACAGTTACAGGTAGGTGATGGTAAGTACGTTTCGCTTATTACATTTAATGCGAATGCAAATCTAAAAAAAGTTTCTACAGAGAGTTCGGGTATATACGTGGTTGGATATAAGTAGTTAAAGAAGTTTATGAAAAAACAGACAGATAAGCCCGATATTTTAATTGATGAAGAAATAGAAAATATATATCAACAGCTTCTGCCGGGGACTAAACTCAGTGATGAGGAAAAGCAGGAACACGTAAACAGAATAAAACAACAGTATAAAAAATAACTATTTGACAAGAGGGAAACAGTGCAAATGACTCATGTTTCCTGAATATAAAGCCAGAGAATCAGTGAAAAAGTTGATTTTCTGGTTTTTTATTTTATATGTATTCAAATATATTGACAAGTACATCGAAGTGAGATATAACATAACTATCGAAGTACGATATATCGCACTGAAAGGAAAACGCTTATGGATGCACATATAAAAAAAGTTTACGTTCCTATGACGGAGACAAGCTTTTACATATTGTTATGTCTTCGTACCCCGAATCATGGATACGGGATTGTACAAAAGGTAAAAGAGCTGACAGATAATGAAGTGGTGCTCGGTCCGGGAACCATGTATGGAAGCCTTTCGAAGATGGAGAAGGATGGTCTGATTCATTTTATTCGGGAGGAAGACAAGAGGAAGATTTACGAGATCACAGAACTTGGCACAGAAGTTCTGGAGCTTGAACTGAAGAGAATCCGCAGGTTGTATCGGAATGCACAGGAGGTAACGAAATGAAAGAACTCAAAAAAGAATTTCGCTGGTTTAACATCATGGAGTACGAAAAAGAAGAAAATTACCTGAGTAAAAGACACCAGGAAGGCTGGAAATTCAAGAGAGTGACTTTCCCTGGTGTGTATACATTTGAGCGGTGTGAGTCTGAGAAAGTGATTTACCAGTTGGATTACAATAAAGAAGGCATCAAACACCAGATGGAATATGTGCGGATGTTTGAGGATTGCGGCTGGGAATACCTGACAGAGTTTGATGGCTATAATTATTTCCGCAAGCCGGCAGATAAGATGCAGCAGGAAGAAGAAATATTCTGTGACGACATCTCCCGCCTGGATATGATGAATCGGATTTTTATAGGAAGAGTAATTCCGTTGATCGTAATTCTTTGCGGTCTGATCTGGCAGCTTTATATATCTGCGACAGACCATAGTGAACGGGGTTGGTTGCCGATATTTATTGTATTAGTGATTATATACATTATTACTTTCCTACAGTTTGCAGTAAAATATTTTGCATTTCGGAAAAAGGTAAAATAATAGCATTCGTTTGACGAAGCATTAATAGAAAGAGTTCATTATCTGGGGAGCAATGACCTCAGGTGATGGACTTTTTCTGATTTTATAAAGAAATTTGAATTTTTTTGTTACCATTCAGGATTTTTTACGATATATAGTATGAGTAGAAAAATGAGGAGGACAACCCATAAATGCAAGACAATGAGATCATATCTTTGTTTGAGATAAGGGATGAGCATGCGATCGAAGCATTGAGCGACAAGTATCATCCTTACTGCTATAAGATTGCCTGGAATCTGCTTACAAATAAAGAAGATTCGGAAGAATGCCTGAATGATACTTGGTTTTCGGTCTGGTCGCTGATCCCGCCGAAGAAGCCTTCTGTATTATCACATTTTTGTGGCAGGATCACGAGAAATTTAAGCATTGACCGCCTGCGCAAAAAATATGCTGACAGGCGCCCGGATGTACATATGGCAGACGTTTTGGGTGAAATGGATCAGCTGAGTGTTACCTATACCATTGAAGATCAGCTGGCAGAAAAAGAACTGCTGGAAATTATCAATGATTTTCTTGGAAAAATGAATGCAGAGGACAGAGATATTTTCGTGAGAAGATATTGGTTTTTTGATTCTGTTGCGGCGATTGCCAAGAGGCATGCGGTGTCCGTCGGCAGTGTGAAAATGAATCTGTACCGGAGCAGGAAGAAGCTGTTGAAGGTGTTAAAAAAGGAAGGAAAACACTTATGAAGAAATTCGATTTTTCAAAAGGATTTGGCAATATTGATCCGAAATATATCAGCGAAGCAGAGGGAGAATGGAAAGAAAAGAAAAATGTCTGGATAGCATCATTTTGGAGCAAACTGGCAGCAGCCTGTGTAATCCTGGCATTGATCTCCACTGTTTTATCGAATCCCAAAGTGCAGGCCGCGATTAAAAATCTTGCTTTATCCATAGGAGAAACTCTGGGATTTCAAAAGGAAATTGAGCCATATACGGAAGCTTTAAACATTTCCCAGACGGATCATGGAATTACTGCAAACATAAAAGAAGTTGTTCTGGATGAGGGTGTTTTACTGTTCAGGGTGCATGCAGAAATTGATAATACCGAAGAAAATGAGAAGAAGAAAACTGCGAATATTTCATCTTTTAGGAATACGGGGATCACACTTGATATGGGTAAAACTACAATAAACGGACAGAAGCTGGATGAATATATGAATGCGGAGTATTCTCCTTATTCTGTAGATGATTTATTAGATGCAGATGCAGATAGCGATGAAAAGGAATATGACCGTGTACAGGAGTACCACTTTCATGCACCGACAGATCTCGGAGAAAATCCGGAGATACATCTTGTACTCAATGCGTTTGATTATGATGACTGGGAAAAATCAGTGGCAGAATTTACATTTGATTTTAACATTTCGCGTGAGAAAATACTGAAGCAGACAACGAATAAAGAACTGGAAAATATTTCTGTCGAGACAGAAGAAGGCACGGTTACACTGAAAGATATTTTCTTGAACAAGTTACAGAGCAGTATCTCAGCAGATGTGCCGGAAAAACTCTTCCAGAAGTATGACGTTGAGCTGCGTGGAACGGACAGTAAAGGAAACAAAGTACGGTATGAATTAAAGGATGATGCAGAAACGGAAGCCATCAGTCGTAACTGGAAATTTAAGACTGATTTCTGGAGAACTTATGGAAGTGCCGGAGATGATGAAAGACCGGAGATTCCAGATCCCGACAGCGAATATCTGGAATTACAGCTTTATCTGAAATCCGATGATATAATGGAAAGCAATATTACTGAAACGTATGATTTAGATGACGATACCTATGCCGAAGAAGAAGGAAAAGTGTACGATGTAGCAGATGATTCCGAATGGAAAGCTGTTGGAGAGAAGATACGGATTAATATCAGATGAAAGTAAGGAGGAACTGAGAAATGAAGAAAAAATTGATTGCATTAATCGTGGCAGGGGAATTGTTAATATTCAGTGGAGTAGTCCTGGGATATTATCATCCGGTTGCAGGAAGTATCTTTGAAATAATTGGAGGGCTGTTGAACCTTTGCTTCTTTATACTGCTGCTGGTATATGCTAAGAAGAATAAAAAGAAATAAGAACTTTCAACAAGAGGTGACAGCATGAATTTTGATACATACAAAATCAAGGATGAATTGTTAGAAATTTATAGTGGCAGTGAAGAAACTTTCTGTGTCGGTAAAATTCTGTCCAAAAACAGGGATAGTATTCTTTTCAGATCTTATGATGCGCAGGGAAAGAACGATGGGTTACATTTTATAAAAAGCAGTCATATCAGCGAAATAAAATCAAACACACAGTATTTAAGAAAAATGCAGTTATATTTAGCATACTGGAGAGAACAGGAGGATGCACCTTTAACTAACCCATTTAAGAAGCATCCTGCATTGTCTGGGCTATTGGCATATGCGATGGAGAATAAGAAGATAATTACTGTTTTCTGCAGTTCCAAACCGGACGAATTGCTTACCGGTTATGTAGAGACATATGACAATAAAAAAATTAAATTGAACTGTGTGGATATGGAAACTGCCTGCATTTATGAAACTGCAACGCTGCTTAAAGAGGATATTTTTTATCTGGAAGTTGACAGTTTGGACAATGAATTACTGAAATATGCCAATGAGAAAATAGAGAGGTAAACGATTAATCAGGGAAGGAGTGAACAGATGAAAAAGATGATCATATTTGCCTTAATTATGGCTATATCCGTAGCAACACCAATCCAGGCAATGGCAGAAAGTGTTACACAGTCTGACGTGGAAATGCAGCCTTCGGAACAGAACATTGAGCAGATCATTGATGAGATTACGTCTGAAACGCATCCAATAAATTCTGATGCGATCCAGAATGTAAAGGAATACATCATCCAATATTGGGGTGATTTGGGATATGACGAGATAGAATGTCAGAAGTTTGAATATAATGATGAAAATAATGAGAATGCAATACGGCGTTCCTCACAGGTAGATGTATTTCTGGCACCAACGGCCGAAAATGCAACTATTGACGGCACTGGTGAAAATATTATTGTGACAAAAAAGTCATCCACTGATATGACGAAAAATCTGATCATAAGTGCCCATTATGACAGTGCAGAAGATTCGGTAGGAGCCAATGATAACGGTTCCGGAGTGGCAGCAGTGCTTGAACTGGCAAGGATTTTAAAAGATACAGAGATACCGTATAATATAAAATTCATCCTGTTCTCGGGCGAAGAGAAATATATGCTGGGTTCAAGATGGTATGTTGGCAATCTGTCTGAGGACGAGCGGAAGCAGATCATCGGAGTAATAAATATTGATACCATCGCAGAAAAAAGTGATCTGGGTTATATGGCGATGATCGAAGGAAACAAACGACCAGATGATATAGAGTATGACGATGAGGGATTGAAAAAACTGGCCGAGTTAAATAAAAACAGCATGTCAGATTTATTTACATCCAGTGACAGATTCTACCTGACAATGGCAACTAACAGTGACCATTATCCATTTGCTTTGGTGGATATCCCGGCAGTTTCCATTGTCCAGGACTGGCAGGATGGATTGAACGTGAATGACAGTTCTGATGTAAAAGAGAATATGGATATGCAGAGGATTGTGGAAGTGATTGAGAAGGTTACGGAAGTGCTTTCTGAGATACCATCAAATAATTAATAAAGAAGAGAGTAAAGCAGAGCCGGGATTCGAAAGGATCCCGGTTTTTTGCAAGTTTAAATGACAAAAGAAATTCTAATTTTTTTGTTACCACCCGGGATTTTTTACGATATATAGTATGAGCAGGAAAATTTTCTTTCGAAATACAAGACAAGGAGAAACAAAACGATGAAAAAAGGAACAATGATGGTTTTTTCGGCATTATTGATGAGCTGCTTTTTAGCAGTTCCGGCAGAAGCTAAGAGCATCGAGAATAGTACTTACCGCGTATGCAAAAACGATATTTTTATTGACTATGATCAATTAAATTGCAAAAAGATCGTTACGAAAGTAAAAGATGACGGGTCTTTCACTGCGATTGATTTGGGAGAGTGGTTAGAAGAACAGGATATTTATGATATTTCGGTAATTGAAGATGA
>OLPQ01000530.1_pt1 | contig 32945 bp, 37 predicted proteins | sample 1672451 | NCBI WGS metagenome assembly OLPQ01 (sample SAMEA3136687, study PRJEB25190) | human gut metagenome | biome: human gut; feature: human-associated habitat; material: faeces | place: Austria | collected 2013
AAATTATTTTAAGTTCAGATGTACTGAATTCGTTTAGATTACAGAGAATAGATAATATAAGATAAAAATCAAATTTCATACTGCATAACAGCTGGAATAATCGGAACATTTGAGCTCGGCTTTCTGGGGCCTTCTGTGTTTTACAAAGAGCAACCAATTTCCGGGTTACAGATTCAACAGATTCGTTCATAGAGAATTGATATTGCATAGAATAACCTCCAATTATCTTTTTCTCATTATATCGGAACCTGTCAAATAAGTAAACCTCTTTTGCGTTTTACGCAATGGTGCAAAATAAGGTTTCTTGCTAAAATTTTGTAGAGGTGGTCCTATGGGCAATTCTATTGGTGGTAGAATCAAAGAATTAAGACTTTTACAAGGCATGACGCAAGAGAAGCTTGCCGAACTTTGTGATACTTCCGTTTCATCGATTGCCAGATGGGAATCTGGGTCTCTGCATCCGAATATGAAACATCAGGAAAGGCTTGCAGAAATTTTCGGTATGAGAATCGATGACTTCTATATTAATTTAGATACACCTGTGACGCAAGACTATATTTTGTCGCAGGTATTAAAGGAAACTCAAAAACTGGATTTAGAGGAACAGAAGTATGTGCTGCAGGTTATTCGGGGCTTAAACAAATTAAAACACCCCAAATCAGTATAGAATAACATAATTTGAAATTCTGCGTTTTTGCTTGAATCGCAGAATTTTATGTACTGTTTTGAGAAATGTGCTAATTAAAGGTGTTATAAAGTTTAATTTTAATAAGAGTAAAACAACGCTATGGCGATTTTTATGAATCATCATAGCGTTGTTTTTATTTTTCTCTAAAAGTATTAAAAACGCTTGACATACAAAAAACTTGATTTAGATTTGCTAATTATGGACTAAATCAACAAAATAATCAATTCATGCAAAAATACGTACAAAATTAAAGAAGAATGATAATATGAAGCTAAAAGCCGCCCCTCTTTCCGCATATAGCATATAATTATACGTCACGAATGGCACCGTAAAATAAAAATGAAAGAGCGAGGGACAAAACACAGGAAAATGTCAAGCGATGAGAGGAAAATCTCGTTTTTTGCGGGTGGATAAACTGAGACCGGCGACTTGCGCGGGTGTAAGCCCGTTCAAAGCGGAATGAGGACGAACAAAGTTAAAGAAGAACACAAACATGGAGATCAGGTTATTAGCGCTCTCAAAGGAAGAAAAGCCCTGCTTGGTTTTGTACCAAGCCTTGAACTGTTTGTTAAAGCATTCGATCAGATTGTTGGAAACATCGTCCTTAAAGCTTTGAACGCGTATGTGCCTGGCACCGTGAAAAACAGACTTGACCGGAATATTGTAGGCCGAATAGCGGTCGGAAACGACCGCATCGGTCGATTTCCACTCAAAAAAGGAATGATTGCACTTCTTATCGCCGCAGCGGTAGTTGGAATAGTGTTCGTGATCGTGATGCAGAAAGGCATTTCCGCACACGGGACAAGGCGGATACTTCCGACGATGTTCTTCCCATTCTCTTGGGCGTTCGGGTGCAAATTGATGTTGGCAGGTTCGGCAGAGATACTTCTGATACCCATCGGGATCTTTGCCGTAACGATAAAATGAATGATCGTTGTTGCATTTTGGACACTAAATGTGGTATGATTTCATCATGAGAACCCTCTTTTTTGGGAGATATGTGTTTTGTGGTGAAACCAATATACCAGAGGGTCTGAGTGGTTCTCAATTTTCATTTTAGTTTACAATACGATCGGTGCGGACGGGAGGTATAATCATGTTTCGTTTAGCACTTTGCGGAAAAAACTGCGAACTATTGGAAAAAATAAAATCTCATATTCAAAGCTTTGTAGAAACATATAAAAATGAAACCAAGTGTATTTCGATTGAACAGTATAAGCAATTAGCATCGCTTCGTGATGATATGGTAGATGGAATTCACTTCGATATTCTTATGGTCGAAATTGATGCGCATCCACATGAAGATTTTCGTTTACTTTCGGAAATACGAAAAACCGCTGCGGACACTATCGTCATTCTCTTTTCAAAGTTTCTCGACTACGATTTTACTCGGCTGGGGTATCAGGTAGGCGCATTTCGGTATCTATCCACACACAATTTGTTTTCGGACCTGCCGGAAGCACTTTGCACTGCACTGGAAATTTCCTCTAAAAAGCAAAGAGGATACTACACGTTTTCTCATTATTCGGAAATTATCCGAATTCCATTAGATGATGTCTTATACGTAAAGCGAGTTAATCGTATAACCATAATCAAAGCAAAGAACGGCAATTTTCATCTTCAATTACCGTTAAAAGAGATTTATAAAGAAATAAATGACAGTAGATTTTTATTTATAGACAGAAGCTGCTTTGTAAATATAGATCATGTGACTTGCTTTGCTGATGCAGAAGTTAAGTTGGATAATCAAGAGAGCCTACCGATCAGTCACTCAAACTTTACTGCCATTAGAAGCGTATTACTATATAAAACACCTAATGAAATACAACAACCCGTAAGATAACTTCTTATTTCATATTCCATATAAAACCGCCCGCTATGTATCTAATTTTGATACATGAGCAGGCGGTTTTAATTTTTACGGCATCGGAAGAACCATACGCACGCATTTTTTCACTGGGTACAAGCTGACATTTAGGTACATAACGATTTGTTCTTTTCCGGCTTGTTCCTCAAGGTAAGTCACGCCATCTGCACGGCTGGATGTTGGGTAGACCATATAAAGAGAAGCTTCCGTTCCGGGCATCACAGAGATGCCATCTGCTTTTGAGTTAAGATCCGGGTTTGCGATTTTCATATAGATTTCACTCTTATTGAAGTAAGCGGACTGCGCTTCATTCAAAAGGTTAAAATCGCGGATAAAAACGCCGCCGTCCGTATTGTTTTCATTTTTGAAATCAACGGTCAGCAGAACCACGTCATGCTGCGTGTTTTCTGCAAGATAATCGACAGGCTTGCCGAATCGCTGCATAAAATCTTCATAACGCACTACTTCCGCTTCACGAACACGAACAGAATATCCATTGGTATTTTCTTCTTTTGAGTAGAAAAAATCACCGTTTAGGGGAATCCATTCGCCGATGCCGTATTCCTGCGTTTCAAATGAATAGGCTGTTGCATTAACGTACCAGATGCGCCATGCACACAGCACCAGTGCAACGGACAAAAGAATGACCGAAAGCGTTTTACTCACTCTTGTCTTGCGTTTCATACGGCGTTACACGTCCTTCCCGTACAAGGTAAATTTCATCGGACAGCTCGCGCAAAACAGAAAAATCATGGCATGCCAGAATAATCAGTGCGCCGCGCTGCTTTTGCTCAAGAAGCAGATCTCTCACCATTTCTATGCCGTCTGTATCCAGTGCGTTTGTCGGCTCATCAATCAGAAGCAGCGCAGGATATTCCAAAATTGCTCCGGCAATGCCCAATCTTTGCTTCATGCCGAGTGAAAACTGCTTGTATTTTCGCGGATCATCCGCGCCGAGTCCGACCTGCTCCAACACTTCGCGGATACGTTCCTCCCCGACTTTTCGGTGAATATTTGCAATCAGCTTTAAGTTCTGTGCCGCCGTATAATGATCGATAAATGCCGGGTTTTCAATCAGCATACCAATGTCCGGCGGAAAAGAAATATCCTTTCCAAGTACCTTACCATCAATCGTGATCGTGCCCTCCGTCGGGCGGATCAGCCCGGCGATTAGCCGCATAAGCATAGTTTTACCGGAGCCGTTCACACCGCGCAGACCGTAGATCGTACCGCTTGTAAGGGTGAGCGAGACGTCTTCAATGACGGTAATATTCTTGATCGTTTTTGTAACATGATTTATTGCGATTTCCATATAGGCTTACTCCTTTTCATGACTACGATAGGTCTGAGCCAAGAATGTCTCGATATTGGAACACAAAATACCCTATACCGATACTAAGCACAGCGAGCCATATTCCCAATAATATACCGAACGGCATGGTCAGACCGGTTGACACAAGCAGTGCGTTTCTTGCGCCCATGGCATAGTTACCAAAAAACACCGGGCTTTGAATATAGGCGCCTGCGAATAAATAGCCGGCAAGTACGAAGTAGCTTTGCACCGGTTTCAAAATAAGAGATAAGATCAACTGCACCAATGCGAGTACGATCATGGTGAAGCCGGTCATTAAAAATACCGACCAAATATTCCAAGTGGTGCTGCTCGTTAGGTCGTCTACTTTCATGTAGAGCTCTCTCGAAACATACCAATTTGCCTGCATACTCGGCTTTGCACCAAAGCATAATCCGGCAATCGTGCTGGCTGCAAAAACGATCAAATAGTTTGTAATGGTATTGATGATTGTCCAAACACATTTTGAAAGCCACCAGTTTCCTCTGCTGCCGGAGAGCACCATTAGCTGTTTGCCTATGCCGTTTAATTCTGCAAACGGATAATATAGAGAAGTAAATTGCATCCATAAGACGAATACGAACCACATCGTCGGCATTACGAAATCGTTTTCTGCGCCGGAGATCAAATTTACTTTACCGCAGCCGCCAATCAATGCCAAGAAATAGTCTGCCGTTGTAACAGGAGATTCCAAATATTGCGGATCGGTGAGTTCAAAAATGCGCAGCGTCCAGAAATGATAGATCGAAAGGAAGAAAAACATAATAAATGTAACGATTAAGCGCTTTTTAGCGTGCCCTATGCCGTAGCGCAAATCGTGATCCAAAAATTTAATAAACATCTGCGTTTTTCCCCCTTTCCAAAACAATAACGAGCGGCAGAAGAATGAGTAAAGCCATCATAATCGCATAGACTACGATAGATTGATTGGATGAAGAACTGGTCATCCAAATGTAGTTTAGAACAGAGGTTTCGGTAAATGAGCGATATACGGATGCTTTTTGCAAAGATGCGATGATATACAGCAACACAAGATACGGCGCAAAAAGGACCACGAATTTATTCTTTTCAAAGAATGAAAGTGCAAGCGGAATCGTTGCCCATGCACCGGCAAATATACCGATCATCAGCATATTCAGGAAAGCTGTGCATAACGGGTGAGCGTAGTAGAGGTTTCCGAGCAGCTTAGTTGCGCTTACTTGATAATATAAGGCAAAGTTTATATCCGGGCGATAAGCCGGCACAAGGCATGACGCAAGCAAAAAGCTAAAAAGCATCGGCAGCAAAACCGTTAAAGCCCCTGAAAGGAACGTGGAGACATATTTTCCTAAAAAGTAAGAAGCTTTTCCAAGCTGCGATGCCATAATGCGGTCGTATCCGTTCTTTTCTTCCGCAAGATAAGACCAGCTGTACGGGATAACGACAAAAACCGGCATCGTATAAAAGAAAACCATCGGCAGCGTTTCATTGGCTCGACCACCGATCCACGAATTATAAAGAGTGTAGATTTGCAGGAAAGGGAATTCGGCAAAAGTGCCGTCTGCCTGCAAGTCTACAGTTGTAAGAGTAAGCTGTAAATTATCTTTATATGATTTATAAGCCAAAATATCATCTGCTGTTACGATTAAAAGTAAAATCAGCAGCACAAATAGAAATGATTTGCTGTGAAATAAATTGTAGAGCTCATTTTGCAGAAAGTGCCTAAGACTTTTCATGTGGGCTATCCTTTCATTTTGCTAAATCACGCAGCATAACGCCGTAAAAGATTTCTCTGCCGGGGGTGATGGCTAAGAACGGATCTTTTTGCGATAAATATACGCGGTCGATCAAAAACTCTATTGTGAAATTTTGTGTTTCGCCCGGCTGTAATTCAAAGCTCCAGTAATCGTCTCCGGGACCGTGTGGATCAAAATAGGTCTCGTATGCAGAATAATAATTTCCGACGGTTGTATACCCCTCCGGGTTGTTCTGATTCTCGGGAAGGAGATCTTCATACGCGCTAAGTACAAACATATTGGCGTTGAATTTATATTTTACGCCGTTTTTGTTTTCTGCATCAACATTCTTAAGGGATAATTCTACATGCAGTATGCACGGGTCTTCAAAGTCGGATGCGTATCTTGCCCAGATAGAACTATCCGAGTTATATTTAATATCACTTTCCTCATATTCTTTAACGATAGCATCAGTTATACAAAGCTCTAAGTCGCCATCCCAGCCGAGCCACGGTGCATCTTCTGTTTTTGCTTCGCCTTGATTATAGTACCGACTGTGCAGCGTATAGGGTTCACCTATTTCCGCAAAAGTCCGTATAAGGGCATCGGCTTCCGGTGAGCTTATTTCCGATGAAGTTGTTTCAGAAGCACTTTCTTTTGGTTCACTTTCTGTCGGTGCTTCGCTTGACGTTTCTAATGGAGAATTCGAGCTTTCGGGTTCAGCAGCTGACATAGACGATGAATTTTCCGTTTCCGCTTCACTTGATCGATCCATAATAAAATAAATAACCGATGCACCGACCAGTAGAATGAGAATTGCAACCGTGCAGATTATAGCTTTTTTGTTCATAATATTAACTCCTGAATTAAGACGATTTACGAGATTATATAAAAACTACATTCAAATAGATTTAGAATTCAAAATTTATGTAACGTATCGTAAATACGGATACCACCGTTACAACAGCCATTAACAACGCTACCAGTCTTTTTGGTTTCATTGAGTTTGTCACCCTTTCGCTAAAAAATATTTTTGTCTGTGGTGGCCACCACTGCTTGCAAAATCAAGTTTCAAGCTATATATAGTTGAAGCCTGAATTTTTTGTCTATACAATAGCATATAGTTGACGTTTATGCCAAAATATTGTCTGAATTGAGCAAAAATTATGTCTGAATATTTCATTGCGCTGTATACCTACTTATATTGCAAAGGATCACTGCTAAATTATGTACCAGCCGCCCAGATCAGGCGGCTGGTTTCCTATGGGTTCAAGATCCCATATCCAAGGATTTCATAATACCCCACGGGATATTGGTTCTGGCGGCAGGCATCACCGGAGTTACCCTCAATGGTGTAGACGATGCCGTTTTCGCATTTTTCCACGATGCCGACGTGATCGGCTTCGCCGTCCTGCGGACCGGATGCGCCGTTTGGGTCATTCCAGTCAAAGAAAACGATCATGCCGGGAGAGGGATTAACCGAATTATCCGCCCATTGCCCGTGGCTGCGGAACCATTCAACGCCGCCGACGCACCCGGCAAATTTCGGGGCGGTTCCCGTATCAAGATAACCGCACTCGTTAAAGCACCACGAAACAAAGCAGGCGCACCATTCCACACGGGAGTTAAATCCGTACCACGACCAATAGGGTTCACCACCCACATTGCCGACCTGCGACAGCGCCACCTTGACGATGACATCGTCCCCGGAGTAGATGCCGTAAAGAACGGCAGACCACAACCTGCGGTTTTCCTCGGCAAGCAGTTCCGAGAGCTGCTGCCGCTGGTCGGCGGTGAAGTTGAAATGCTCTGCCATTTCCTCGGCGGTCTTGTGGCTGACCGTGATATAGAGATAGGTGCGTGTGACCGTCGTGGTGGTTTCCACGATGTTCCCGTGGCCGTCGTCGGTTTCGGTGATGACTTCTTCGGTCTTGCTCTCGGTGCGGGAAGATAGCTCGTTCATCCGCCAGAAAATATCTTTGAGGATGGCTTTCTTGCCATTGTCCACCGTGGCGACCTCTTGCGGAGCGTCGGGGTTGGTGGTGGTTTTCACGGCATACACCGCCAGCACCTCCGGCCACACTGCACGGGAGCCGGACATTTCCAGCTTGTCATAGGTGAGATTTGCCCTCGCGGTGTCGATCTGCGATTGATAGTCGGTGTTGATCTCCTGCACGGCCTGCCGCATGGTCTGTCCCGTGCCGCTGTCCTCGCCGGAGAAAAAGATGCCGAAGCAAGAACCGACGATCAGCCCGATCAGACAGACAACGATAATCACGACAACGGCGATCCACCCACCCGCAGCGATGGCAGCGATCAGCGCCTTTGTTCCGGCAATGATGGCTTTGACGGCGGCAGCAGTAGCCTTGACCGCCGCCTTGATGCCTGCCGCAGTCGCTTTTATTGCTGCACGGGCAGTCTGCGCCGCAGTTTTGGCGGCTTTTGCCGTGGCTTGTGCGGTTTTCTGTGCCGTTTTTGCCGCAGCCTGCGTCGTTTTTATCGTCGTCCGGGCGGTCTTGATGGTTTTCTGCGTGGTCTTGACCGCCGCTTTGCCCGTAGATTTTGCCGTCTGCTTGATGGTCTTACCGCTGCGGTCTACCGTTTTGATCGTCTTTTGCGTAGCATCGGCAGAGCGGCGCACCCGCCGCATGGCGTTTTGCGCCTGCTTTTTCGGCAAGTCGGTTTTTCCCCGTTGAAAATAGTCCTTTGCTTTGGAGATATTCTCCTTGGTGGTCTTTACACCCTTGCGGCCGGCCTTATCCAGCCCGTGAACAGCTTCGTGCGCCGCCGTTTCCGTCCCGGTCAAAGTGCGGTCGGCAACGTATTCTTCTGGAGAGGATTCCGCCGCAAAAACGCTGTGCTCCGCCTTATCCTTGGTGCGGACATAGGCATCCTTCATCCGCTCGGCGGCCACCGCCGATTTGTCGATCACCTTTACCGTTTTCTTGACCGCATCTCTCGTTTTGATGTCAGACACGGCTTTACCTCTGCGCATTGCCGAACACACCCTCGCCGGGGCGCGTCGTCATCAAGCGGTAAAGCTCGGTATCTTTCGGAAAGCGGTTGATAAACGGCACCAGCGCCGAGCCGTACTTGATCAGCCCGCAGCCTGCGTCGGCGTTGGTGACATAGCTCATCTGTTCGTCGGAGATGTTCAGAAGCTTCGAGAGCTTGGCACGGTCGGAGAACGCCTGATTGAGCATGACTACGAACTCGGAGTTGGAGAGCATCGTGCTTGCCTGCACGGAATCCAGCAGGTATTCCACATTTTGCGTGATGGCGGTGGGATAACCGTTGCGCTTACGGAACTGCCGCCATGCGGAATTGAAGAAAATGCCGCTCTGCTCGTTTTCAAAAACGACATGAAATTCGTCGATAAAGATGTGGGTGCGCTTGCCCTTCTTCCAGTTGAGGGTGACGCGGTTGAGAATGGTGTCGGTGATCACCAGCAGTCCCGTCGGCTTCAACTGCTCGCCAAGACCGTGAATATCAAATACGACGATGCGCTTGTCGAGGTCAACGGTGCTTTCGTGTCCGAAAATATCCAGTGAGCCGGTGGTGAACAGCTCCAGCGACAAGGCGATCTCCTTGGCCTTTTCTTCGGGCTGCTCCAGCAGCTTGTTTCGAAGGTCGCAGAGTGTGGCGGGCTTGCCCGTTCGCTCGGCGTCCTGATATACCAGCGCCGTGCAGCGGTCGATGATGGATTTCTGCTGCGGGCCGACACCGGCCTTGTCGATCTGCTCCACAAGGGACATGATGAACTGCGATTTCTCCACGATGGGATTGTTCTCACCGTAACCGTCCACCATATACATAGCGTTCAAGCGGTCTTTGCCGCCTGCCGCCATATGAATGACGGTCGCTGTTTCCTTGCCCAAAGCCGCCGCCAGCGCACCAAATTCGTTTTCCGGGTCGCAGACCAGCACATCATCGGCAGTGTTGAGAATAAGAAAAGCGATCAGTTCCTTAGCGCTGAACGATTTGCCCGAACCGGGCACGCCCAACAGGAACGCCGATTGGTTCAGAAGATTTGCTTTGTTGCACATGATGAGGTTGTGGGAGATGGCGTTCTCTCCGAAGTAAATGCCGCCCTTGTCCTGTACTTCCTGCACCTTAAAGGGCATGAACACCGCAAGGCTTTCGGTGGTGAGGGTACGGAACGCATTGATCTTCCGTGTGCCGATGGGGAGAACGGTGTTCAGCCCGTCGAACTGCTGAAATTTCAGCACGGCAAGCTGACACATATGCTTTTGTGCCACGGCGAGTACCGTTTCGGTGTCGCTGTCAAGCTGCTTTTTGTCGTCGGCGGTAATGACCATCGTAATAACGGCAAGCATCATCCGCTGATCTCTTGTGGTCAGGTCGTCCAGAAATTCCTTGCTCTCTTTGCGCTGGAGCTCCATATCATAGGGGACGACGGCGGAGAAATTGTTGTTGGCGTTCTGCCTGCGCTGCCAGTTGGTGATGTTGGTTTCGATGCCGAGCAGACGGTTTTCCACCTCCCGCACGGCCTCGTCGGTGGGGATCGGCACAACATCGATCGACAGCATCATATTTCGGTTGAAGTCGGTCAGCTCCGTGACCATGCTGTCTTTGATATAGGAAGCATAGTCTTTCAGAAACAGGACTCGGCAGTATTTCTCGCCCAGCTTCAGACAGTCGCTGCTTTTCTCCATAAAGTCGGGGCAGATATAATCCTTAAAGTCGTGCCCCTTGCGCATCATGTCCTGCGGGTCAAAGTGAAACGCCGCTTCTTCGCCCTGACGGTAGAAATCGTGGAGCACCCGCAGCTTTTCGGCGGCGTCCAGCTCGGTACACTTGGAGCCGAGGGCGGCGAAATGAGCGATCAGGTCGGCGCCGATCCGGGCAAAGTAAGTGCGGGCTTCTTCGATGTTTTTCTTGCAGACTGACACCGTGATATACTTCTCCTGAATGATGCCGTTGGCGCCGGTGGCCTTATTAATCAGCATTTGATTGTATTCCCGGCGGTACACATCGCAGGCGTCGCCCTGCATGGGCATCAAGATCGACTGCTCGAAATTCGCCCGGTTTAGCCTGCGGTTGTTGATGGTGATCTTCGTTGTCGCCCCGGAATCCAGACTGTTCAGGAGCTCCGAATAGGCAAGAAACATCTGCTCCTTGTCCTCGCGGCTTGCCACAAGGTAGTTGATGTCGGTAAACTGATAGGTCTTGGAAAATCGACCGCCCACTTGAAAAATACCATCCTTCCAGATGCGGCGGATAGGGATCACATCCTGCACCTTGCGGGGCACGGTGTACCGCTCCTTGTCCTGTTTTAACAGTTTTTTCAGCGTTTTGATCATGATTTTCCTCCCTCCAATTTGTCTTTCAGCGCTTCGTAGTAGAGGTTCGATGATTCAAAGCGAAGCTCTTTCGGCTCTAACAGCTCCGAGCGCAGCCATGCCCAGAGAAACTGCTCAGCGGTCATGCCGTGATAAGTGATAAAGCCCAGCGCCGCAAAGGGTGCAGCACCGAGAATACACATCCAACTGACGGTTTCCGTCCCGAAGTGGGGTTTCAGCAGAAAGTTCAGTCCCACGGCGACGAGAATCGCCAAGACAGAAAAAATGAACTGCCGCATGGACAGTCCGAAAAACATGGATTCCGTATAATTGCGGATCTCCCGATTGATTTTCACTTCCAAATTTCTTCCTCCTTTACAGTCCCATCATTTCACGCACAACACGGTCGGCCATCTTGACAGCGCCGACAAGCACCAGCATATTGAAAATCAGCTCGCCCACATACGACCACACCTGCGTTACCGCCGCAGCGTCGGGATCGACGACGGGCGGGCTGGATGCAAACAGGGAGAAGATGATGCAGGCCAGTACGATGATCGCGCCCTCCAAGCAAACGGCGGCATAACTCTTGATAAAGCTCTTGCCGATATTCTGCGACGGTTCGCCCGCAAAGGCCGAGAGTGGAACCGGCGCAATGGCCGTGTAGAGATAAAGTTTGAAAAATCTGCCGTACACGGTCATGATCATGATAAACGACAAGACCGTGATGAACAGCCCGCCGATCAAGGTCACTGCCCACAATGGGATGCTTTCAAAAAAGCCGCAGTTCTCCACGGCGGTCACGATTTCGGCGGGCAGCACGGTTTCCTGCGCTGCCCCAAAGCCTGCGGCGTTCATGATGGTGGAGATCAGCCCCTGCACGATGTTGAACAGGGCAATCATCAGCTCCAAGCCGTATGTGACGGCGGCTTTGGCGAGGGCAAAACGGATGAACACTTTGAGGGCGTGTTCCGGCCGCTTCAGTTCCGCAAAAGAGCCGCAGGTTTTCATCACGCCCACTACAAAGAACAAAACGAGCAGCGCAAGACCGACGGCTTGCACCGCACCGTGGATGCCGACGATCACATTCCAGATCGTGCCGCCCTTGAACTGCTCCGGCGACTGCGTAATGAGCTGCCAAATCTCCGCCAGCTTTTCGTTCCAAGTTTTGAGTGCGTTTTCGAGGTTCTGCACGATCCAGTTATCCGACATTGATCTCACCTCCCGTCAGCGCAATATCGCAGGCGACCTCGTTGCCCCAAACATCCCATCCGTCCGCTTTCTGACGGGCGAACAGTTCAATGCGGGGCAGATCGCCCATCAGCTCAACAATGCGCCGTCTTGCTTCTTCCGGTTTCTTGCTGTGTTCCTCAATGTGGGAGAGAATGACCTGATGCACCCCGGCTGAGCGGCGTTTCGGGTGGCCTTTGGTGGCAAGCATACAAAACTCTGCATTGGCTCTCGTCCAGTGTCCCATACCCCAAAACAGGCTGTCGGACTTGCGGTTCTGCTTGATCCACACGAAAGCCACCGTCTTATACGAAAAGCCCCATGCACGCATGACCGAAAAGCAGTCGTGCAGCAGCGGGATCGTCGTCCATAGAAACAATACGCTGTCGTCTGCAGCAAGCGTACCGACCGGCAGCGCCCGTATATCTTCCAGTTCCATTGTCGGGTAGTGGGATTCGGCGGAGCGCCCAAGCCCCTTTTTAGAATAGACCTTGTACCGCCAAGGCGGGTCTGCGTAAATAATGCTGTATTTCTTCACAGCTTCCTCCTTTCAGGCATAGTAAGGGCAGGCCGAAGTGACCTGCCCCATACACCGTATCATTTATCTGCTGTCCCGGTCGGGCGTACTGCGGATCACGCCGTACACATCGTCTACTAAGTAGCGCCCGGCAAAGGGATTGAATATGGCGTGGCACTTCACGCCGTTGTATTCGGCAAGATAGTCGTTGTCCCCGATGCGTTTGAGGATCGTCGCCTCACCGAGCACATGGGTTTCTCCCTGTTTCAAAGAGTGGATATAGCACTCACACTTTTCCATCTGCTGCCTCCTTTCAGCCCGTGATCAGGTTGAGGATCTCTTTGGCAAAGGTGATGACGATGCCGCCCGCAAGGGTGAGAAAGCCGTTGCTTCGCTGGCTGGGATCGTGGGACTGGAACGAAAGCCCCACCTGCACGATGCCCCAGCCGAGCAGGATCAGGCCGACCGCACGGATCAGTCCGAAAATGAAATCGCTCAGGTTGTTCACAACGGCGATCGGGTCATTGGCGGCAAAGGCTGTTACGGAGCAGCTGAGCACAAGTGCAACCGACAGCACGGCGGCACAGTAGAAACGGAAGCCCTTTCTGATCTTGCCGGGCACAGGCAGCTTGTTTGCGGTCTTTTTGGTGTTTTTCATGGGTTTATCCTCCTTGAGAATTGAATTAAAAAAGAGCCTCTATATCCTCGTCGGACAGAAGCTCATAATCGAGTGTGGGTTCATTGGGGGCGGATACGGTTTCGGCGGCAGCGCCTGCAAACGAGAGCGTTGCAACGGCATTTTCCGTCCCGCCGTGTTCATAGGGGGTTGCGCCGCCGTCCTCGGTCAGCGCAATGTTTGGGTGTTTCAGAATGTCGTATTTCTCATCCATCACCGGCCGCTCGCCACGGATAAACAAAAGGGCGTAACGGTTGTCCAGCATACGCACCTCGTCCGGCGTCAGAAGCTCTCTGCCGCTGATCTGATAGTTCGTGCTGTAATTGCCGTTGCGCCCGGATGATTTGCCGTAGGTGTTGGTGTCGATGGTGGATTTGCCGAGGTAGGATTCCGAGATCAGCTTGTGGGTTGAAGTTTCGTTGCCGCCGAGGTAAAGAAACTCGTCGCAGTTGCCGAGTATCGACTCCCATTCCTTTTCAAACAGCGCTTTGAGTGCCGCCACATTTTGCAGAATGATCGATACATACACATTGCGGGAACGCATGACCGCAAGGATCTTGGAGAAGTCCTCCGGCAAGCTGACATTGCTGAACTCGTCCATCAAGAAGTGAACGGGAACGGGCAGACTGCCGCCGTATTTGTGGTCGGCCAGATAGAATAGCTGCTGAAAAAGCTGCGTGTACAGAATGCTGACCAAAAAGTTAAAGCTGGTGTCATTGTCGGGGATCAGGGCAAAAAGCGCCACCTTCTTTTCTCCGAGGGACGGCAGATCCAGTTCGTCCGTAGCGGTCAGCGCTGCCAGCGAGGACAGGTTGAATTTCTCTAACCTTGCCGCCAGCGTGATCTGAATGGATTTCAGCGTTTTTGCGCTGCCGGAATGATAGTCCTTGTAATACTTCACGGCGATATGGTCGGGTTCCCGCATTTCCAGCCGCTCAAACAGCTCGTCCAGCGGCGAAGTGTATTCGTCGCAGTCCTCCCGCACATCTGCCGCACGCAGCATCTCCATGACCATCGGAAAGTTCTGCTCGTCGGGCGGCGCTTCGTATTTCAGATAGAAGATCAGCGCCAGCAGAAGCATAGATGCAGCCGTATCCCAAAAGGGATCGTTGGACTGGCTGCCTTTCGGCGTGGTGCTTTTGAACAGATTGGTCACAAGCCGCTGCACATCGTTGTCGTCCCGCAGGTAGACAAACGGGTTGTAGCAGTGGCTTTTCTCCATATTCAGAAGATCCAGCACCCGCACCTCATAGCCCTTTTGTCGCAGCAGATGTCCCGTACTGCGCAGCAGCTCGCCTTTCGGGTCGAGCACGGTAAAGCTCGTGTTGGCCTGACACAGATTCGGTTTGGCGTAAAATCTCGTTTTGCCTGCGCCGCTGCCGCCGACAACGAGCGTGTTGAGGTTGCGGCGGTGCTTTCGTCCGTCCAGTCCCATACGGACATTCTGCGTGAAGATCTTGTTGTCCTCCGGCACAGCCGCCCGGTATTTTCGGTTGACGGTTCGAGCAGAGCCCCACTTGGCCGAACCGTGTTCCTCGCCGCGGCGGTAATTGCGGCGGGAAGATAGGATCACACCCACCGCAAGCCCGTAAGCGCAGAGCAGAATGAGGACAGTTTTCAGACTGTCCCCGCAAAGCTCTATATGAAACGGGTCGTTCATTGCCGCAGGAAACCGGGTAAGAATTTCGGGCAAGCCTCCGTGTACGGCGGGAGCGATCAGCAGCCCCAACCACACAACGGGGAGAATCCCGAACAGGCAGAGGACAAGAGGGTTATTCCCGCGCTTCATCGTTCCTGCACCTCACTTTTTTAGTAGGTGCGTCGATTGCTTTCAAAAGGACTTCGTCAACAATGTCGGTGGGGCGTTCTTCCTCCAGCAGATCGTTCCGCATTTCATTGAGAGCATTGACCACAACGCCGTGCTCATAGCGGTCAAGAGTCAATACCCGTTTTTCCTGTTTTCCCATCGTTATCGCTCCTGTTCACTCTGGCGGGGCGCTTTGTTCTGTTCCAGCGACCGCATCATTCTTGCGGAAATGTCATAGGCGGTGTCCCGGATGTCGGTCAGTTCGGCGCGGATCGTCTGCGGGTCATCGGTGCGCAGAAAGTCGGCAGGCGCTTCAAAGGCATAGCCGCTCACATCCACACCGAACTCTTTGCCGAGAATATAGGAAACGCACTGTGCCTTGAAACCGGCGTTTTCATCGGTGTATTCCTCGCCGGTCCGGGCAAGTTCCGCCTGCGCCAACGCCTTGGACAGACCGCAGAACAGGTCGTTTGCCGAAAGACCACGGCGGACAAAAACGGCGTTCTGCTCACGGTCGTACACGGCATTCATGCCGTTCGGCAGCTCGTCCACGGACTGCACCGGTGCGGGGCGCTTGTAGATCAGGGCGTTCAGCAGCGCCCGTGCATCATGGGAAACCGCCTGCGGTACTCTCGTTCGGGCGGTGGTCTGCGAGATGTCATAGACACGCTTGATGTTGTAGGACACGCCGATGCTGCCGTCGTCGCGGGTGTATTCACCGTTGGACTCGACGATCTTGATGGGGCGGCCAAACTCCTGCCGCTTGATATACACGCCCTGATCCCGCCAGAAATCTTTATCGCCAAGCCTGCGGGCGTCCGGCTTCGTGGCAAGGATCAGCAGGGCGTTGGTGGCAGAGTAGTTGCGGAAAGCCGCCTGCACATCCAGATACTCACGGAACTTGCCGCCGTCTGCACAGACCGCCTCGGCGGTGGCGTCGGTCAAAGCGTAAACCTCGTCACGCTCCGCCTTTTTCTTTGCCGCCCACGCCTCCTTGTCAAATTCGTCGGTCTGCGGGGTAGATTCAAAAATATCGTCAAAATTGCTCATCGGTCATCGCTCCTTTGCTTTCTTCGGTTTCTTTCGGGAAGGTTGCTTGTGGGTGGTGGTAGGCTGCTTTTTCGGTTCTTTCGCCGGGGTGGGTTCGGAAATGTCCGGCTCTGCCGCCTCTTTCTGCCTGCTCTCACGAATTTCCCGCAGTTCTTCACGGACAGAGGGGCGTTCTTCGGGAGATTTAGCAGTACCCTCGGCGGTTTTGCTTTGCTTCTCGGAGGTAGGCGCGGACGGGCGGGATTTCTCCGTTTTTGCCGCCGCAGGGTTTGGGGATGCGCGTTCCTCCTTTTGAACGGGTGCGCCCAGCAGGTCATCCAGCAGGCGGTCGTCCGCCGCCTTGTCGGGTTTCTCCTGCTCAGGCGCAGACGGAGCGGTTTTGTCCGCCTTGGTCTGCTCGATGTCCCGCTTGATGGAAACAGTATCGACCGTCGCCAGCTTGAAGCGCTCTACGATACGGTTGATTTTGGACGCATCCTCAGCACGCACCATAATGTCTACCATACCATCAGTGGAGCGCTCTTTGCCCCGCAGGGCGCAGTAGACAACGCCGTACCGCTTGGCTTCCAACGCAAACTGTTTCAGATGCTCCTCGCTGACGGTGAACACTTTCAGCTCCTTGCCGCTTTTGAGCATGGCAGAAAGTCGCTGGTGGCCTTTGGTCTTGTTCTTATCTCGGTTTTTCCAGACAGCATAGAGCATGGCGGCAATATTTTTTGCCGCCGAGCCGGTCAGCTTCAGGGCAACTTCCGTACCTTCCAAGCTGATCCGCACGACTTGCTCCGCTGCGTCACCGGAATTGTACATATTTCGTCATCTCCTTCGTGCTTAGAAAATTCGCTTGCGAATTTTGCGTGACCGCCGATCATCTGACGGTTTTCTGCTGCTCAGTGCGGTCACATTTCTCCTTTCTTTTGATATGCTCATCCTCTCGGACGGCTTTGATTTTCTCTTTGATAACGCCGGAGCGTTCGGCTATATCGTCACATAAAGACACCTCCTTTCGCAGAGTGGCAAGCTCTTTTGACAATGCGGATATTCGGTCTTTGATTTCCGCTGACTTTTCGGGATCGGCTTTGACTGCCGCCGTCCGCTGCAATTTGTAAAGCTGTTTTCGCTCAGCGGTCAGAGCGGCAATTTTGTCTTGCGCCTCGTCACGGTATGAAAAAAGCTGTTCGGCGGTATCAATACGATTTCGCACAAGCAGCCTTGTTTCGGCGGTGATGGCGTCCTGTTTCAACAGATCCTCCCGCAAGAGAAAGTGCATCCGTTTTCTGCTTTGCTGCGGACGGTTCTTCGGGAAGATGCCCAGCAGATAGCAGTAGTGAACATACAGCGCCCGAAAGCCGGCCAGTTTTCGGGCGGTTTTCAAGCTGCCGATCAGCCTGACCCGCAGGATCTCCGGCTTTTGCTCCGATGTTCTTCGTTCGGGGCGGCCTTGGGATAAAATGCGCTTGCGGATGTTATCCAGAGAGTAGTCCTCACCGAAATTGCGCATCAGGCGCACGAACCGTTCCTTGCCCGGCGGTCTGACCGAAATATCTTTGCCGACCTTCACCGCATAGCCCTTTTTCCGCAAAGCGTCGAAAAATTGCCGCTCGGTCATGGCCTGCCGTATCGCCTCGTCAATGTCGGTGCGGATCAGCCCGCGCCAAGTGGGGCGCTGTTCCTGCTCGGCACGCTATTCGCCGTATTGCTTGCCCCGGCCTTGCTGCGGTTGCTCGATCACCGACAGTCCGTATTCCCGGCAAAGCGCATCGGAAACCGTCTGCATCTCGTGGTAGTCCTTTCGGGTACGGTGGTATTTGATTCCGTCCGCAAAGGAAACCGTGTTCAGCACAAAGTGATTGTGCAGATGATTTTCTTTGTCAAGGTGGGTGGCGACGATCACCTGATAACGGTCGCCCCATAGCCGCTCAGCCAGTTTCACGCCGATCTCATGCGCCAGCTCCGGTGTGGCCTCGCCGGGGGCAAAGGACTGATATCCGTGGTAGGCCACGGTGCCGTCCTTCTTGCCGAACCGCTTTTTTACCGCCAGCATCTCGTCACGGGCGGTAGAGGGAGAACAGTTGATCCCTGACACAAAACGATGAACCACGGCGCAGTCCTCGTTATCCGCTTTCTGCGTTTTTCGGGAATTGACCGCATAGCGGATAACATCGGAAAGCTCCTGTCCGTCCTGTTCGGCCATATCTTTATCGGTAAAAAATTTCGGGTTCGTCGTTTTATCTGGATTTTCTACATATACAACCACCTTGCCGAGCCAGCCTTTTACCCGCCATATAGAGGTAGTTGCCACGTCACATTGCACTCCGCTTATCGCTTCGTGAATGTTCCTTTTCCCCACGAAACAGGTTTCGCGGGGACCCCGATGACTTCATCGGGCGGGGCAGAATGACCGCTGCGGTGATCGCCTTGACGGCTTCATCCAGCTTACGGCAGTTCTCGTCGTACCGCTGCACATCCAGTGCGTTCAGGGTATGGGCTTTTGCGGCGATCTGATTGAGGTTGTTGCCGATCCCGTGCAGCTCCCGCATCATGGCGTAATAGTCGGGCGGCGGTGCGTCCTGCGGTTCAAGGCCGTTTACCAAGTGGCGGAGATACGCTTCACGGAAAAGTCCGCTTTTCTTGACCTTCTTCTGAAAAGCCTCGGTCTCTTTTTTATCCAGCCAGAATTGAATGTGAACATTGCGTTTTCTCATAGGCTCTCCTTATCTAATTCATTTTGAATTTCCACGATCCGCTTGCCGACTGCGTACACAACGGGGATTGTCACGCCGTTGCCCGCCTGTTTAACGGGTAAAGCGTGTTCGCAGGAATCGCAGGCACAGAGATAAACGCCGTGTTTGTCCTGCGTATTCAGGCAAAAGGCGGGTTCTCCGCACTCCTTGAAACGGCGGCCGTTCTGCCTCTTATTCTCACGGTCGGGGGTCAGCACAGCGCGGCAGCCATAAAAAACGCCGGAGCTTTCGCCCCGGTTGCTGACCCCGATCTTGTCATAGCCTGCGATCAGGCATTTTGTGTGCTCCTGCTCCAAGATTTTCGGCGTACCCCGTTTTAGTTGGATGAGCGCCGTTTCTTCGGTGCGGTCCGGGCACTCGCCACTCATGCAAAGAACGCCGCTTTTGTCGCCGCTGCGATTGGTAATACCGCCGTCATACCTTGCTTTGATACATCGGGCGTTTTCCGTCAGCTTCGGATTGCCTTTGCACAGGTCGATAAAATACATTCCCGTCCTGCCTGCAAAACCGCCGCCTTCGCTCATCAGCGTACAGCTTATACCTGCGGGGTCGTAAACGCGCTTGCCCTGCGTGCCGCCGATTAGCTGTATAAGAGCCTTGCCGTCGCTTGCGGTGACAGGAAATATTTTTCGTCCACCGTCGGCTCTAAAATGTCGATAAGCGACAAGATAGATTCGCTCCCTGTTTTGCGGAACGCCGTGGAAGCGTGAATTAAGCAGTCCGTATTCGATATGATAGCCGATTTCGGCCAACGAATTGAGAACGGTCGCAAAGTCCCATCCCCGATTAACGGAGAGCAGATTTTTAACATTTTCAAGGACAAGCCATTCGGGCCTATCTTCGGTAGGCGTGCCTTTGAGCAATCTAACAATTTCAAAAAAGAGAGAGCTTCGTTTTCCGGCAAGCCCTCTTTGCCGGCCAGATACAGAAATGTCCTGACACGGGAATCCGCCTGCCCAGAGGTTGACCCTCGGCAGGTCTGCGGGTTCGGTTTGGGTAATATCTTCTCCATACCATTCGTCCTCCTGTATATCGTGTATGGCGCGGTAGCTGCGGTCTGCGAATTCGTCGATCTCGCAGTGGCCTTTGCAGACCATGCCGCAAAGCTCAAAGCCCTTGCGGAAACCGCCCACACCGCTGAAAAAATCCAAAAAGGTCATGGGTTCATTCACCGGCTGTGACCTCCTTTCGGGTATAAAAATATCGCCCGCCGTATGAATCGGGGACGAGGATGCTAAAGGGTTTCAGGGATTTCCCCTGACAAGTGCCGCTGTGGTATCACAACGGCGATGCTTGCTGGTACAGTGCATGGCGTTCGTCCCATAGGCCGAACATTTTGCCACCGACCGAAATAATATCACCGCTCCTGCTCTGGCTGCGGGCGGTACGGGATGCCGAGCAGCGTGTCGTTCACCCTCGCAAGGTGTTCGGGATAGCGAAACATCTTGCCGTAGCGGTCGATTTGCTCGTCGGAAAGGCTGTCCAGATTTTCGCCCCGGCAGTCGCAGATAAAGGCGGGGCCGAAGATGAAATCCACCATCACGCCGTCGTCGTTCTTCACGCTGCGGTTCGGGCGCATTCCGTTGATCTTGCTTTCCTCATTGCAGACGATGCAGACTTGCTCCTCAAAGGGATAAAACGGCTCGATCAGACCGTCCACCACTTTCTGCATCCCGGCAAGGGACGCATCGATCTCGACCGCACGGGCGAGCTTGCCCGGTTCCAGCAGTACCACCTTGATTTTCTTTTCATTTTCCATTGCAAATTTTCCTTTCGTTGTTTTTCGTAATCATAATCGTGACCGTCAGCCCGTATTCATCCTCCAGCGCAAGCAGCAGCTGTTTCAGCACCTCATGGCTTTTGATACGGGGAATGTCCAGCGCCGAGGGAGAAACGCCCAATGCCTCGGCCAGCGTACAGAGCAGAGCGTGTTTCGGCGTTCTTACGCCGGACTCATACTGTGCGATGCGGATGTCGGCGGTTTCGGGCGAAAAGCCTGCGGCGATGCCCAGCGCCTTTTGTGTCATGCCCCGCAGCATACGATAGTGCCGGATGCGCCGTCCCAGACTCATAAAGTCGCTCACCGTTCTTTGTTCCTTTCTCCGCGCTTAGTGATGGGCAACCCCAGCCGCATACAAAGGCAGTCGTTGTAATCCTTGCCCTGCGGGGGCGGCTGGATGTTCACCGTGACCGCATACTTTCTCGGCAGCAGGGCCTTAATGGTTTCGGCGGCGATCCGTCCCGTGGCGTCGTTGTCAAGCCGGAGCACCACACGGCGGATATGGGAATGCTCGGCAAGATACCGCACCAGCGCGGCGGGCAGGCTGCTTTCCTCGATTTTCGCCCTTGGCTTGTAGATCCCGGCGAGGGAGAGCAGGTTTTCGCTGCGCCAGTCCTTGCCGTCCAGCTTTTGCAGCGTCCCGTAGGACAGCAGATCCACCGCCGACTCAAAAAGGTGGAGCGTATCGCTTGCGGCCGCTGCAGGAATCCCAAAGGAATAGTGCTTGTCGCTGCCGTTGGCGTCCCCGATGAAGTCCGAGCCGATCCCACGCTGGTTAGCATAGCGGGGCTTTCCGTTTGCATCCATGCCGACGAACACCACATTGTGATAGGGATAGCTTTCATAAAGGCGGCCGGTCTTGATGCAGAAATCGATCAGCTCGTAGTCGATTCCTCTGCGGTGCAGATACTCGACGGCGTGGGTGGCGCTGCGGTTGGCCTGCGGCAAAAGCAGTACCTTTTCTTTCGGTGCCTTTGGAGCTTGGGTAAAGGCGGGCGGTGCCGCTGACAGATTCCCCATGATGGTTTCGACCGCCTGCGTAAAGGGCATCTCTTTGACCTTAATGAGATAGTCCAGCGCAGAATAGCCGCCGATTCCACGGGAAAACCAGCACCATTTGCCGTTGGAGATTTTTAAGCTGTCGTGCTCACGGGTGCAGTAGGTGCTGCCCCCGAAATGCACCAGCTCCTGCGGTTCATAATTTCGCAGATAGGTCAGCAAGTCCATCTCACGGGCTCGCGCTACTACCTCCGGCGGGATATATGGCATATGTTTCACCCCCAATCTGACATAAAAATAGCCGAGGGGCTTTCGGAATGAAAACCTCTCGGCTATGTAATTAGAATATTATGAGTCAGTCGGTCGTTTCTTCAATCTCAAACTTTGGAAAATAGTCCTTTGTGAAATAAACACCGGATATTTTATAGTAGTGAGTTTTATTATACTTGTCATCACACTGCATCCAAATCATATATTGAGCCCCATCTTGTTGAATTGTCGGGTTATCAAACTTGGCTTTGATGTGATTTATTGGAGCTATAATGTCAAAATGTAGCGGCTTCTTCAGTTTCCAATATTCTGTTTGGTCTAGCAATATAATTTTGGCATTGGATATGCTAATGTTGGTTGCGATATTCTCCGAGACATTATTTATCGAAATTTCAAGATTGGCACAATTACCATTTGACCCTTGTGATTTTACTGTGAATTTCGGCATATTCCGCTCGTGCTCTTGAGATAATAAAAGCTGCTCATGCCTATCAGATTCATCTTTAATGAGTTTATTCTGATATAAAGCTAATGCTCCCAATACAACCGTACCTACAAAGGAAAGAACTGCACCATAGTATCCAAGAAGTTCACCTGCTGTCCATTCGGCAGAGAAGAATGAGTTTTTAGGGTGAATCTTAAAAAGTATATGAATCACAAGCGGAACGACTATGACGGAAGAAACACCCAGACATATCAAAAGAATTTTGTGCTTTTTAATCCATTCAAACATAAATACTCCTTACGCCTTAATATACCGTGTCGTCCGTCCGGCACCGATTCGCTTTACCGAACCGGTCTTGACCATTGCGCCGAGAACGGCCTCGACGGTCGTGGGGCTGACATCGGGAAGAATTTTGCAAATCTCTGCTTTGGAAAGCGGCGTCAGGCTGTTCAGAACGGTCGCTTCCACGCGGGCTTTCTTCGTGATCTTCTTACCGTGTACCACCGCAAACCGCTTGTCCAGTTCCTTATAGCACATATAAAGTGTGGACAGGAAATTCTCGATAAAGGGGAAATAGGAGTTTTCATTCGTTTCCCATCCAGCCGAGGACTGCCGCAGGGCTTCGTAATAATATGCCTTGTAATTGTTGATCTGTTCCTCGAAGGACACATATTTTCCTGCGTCAAAGCCGTTTTTGTATAACAGCAGCAGCGAGAGCAGACGGGACATTCTGCCGTTGCCATCCCGAAACGGGTGGATACAGAGAAAGTCCAGTATCACACAGGGAATCAAAAGAAGCTGATTGATATTCGCATCGCTTCGGGCATCCAGATAGGCAAGCTCCAACTGCTCCATTGCTTTCGGTGTTTCGCTCGCAGGCGTAGGACGGAAGCGGACACGGCGGTTTCCGTCCGCATCGATCTCCAAAATCACATTGTCGTCCGTCTTGTACTGCCCGCCGTACTCATAGCCCGCAAAGCTCATCATCATTTCGTGCAGCCGCAGAATATCGCTCTGCCGGAAGTCAATGTGTTCGTAGCCTAAGTGGATCTCATTCAGCGCATCTCTGTACCCGGCGATCTCCGCCTCGTTGTGGTTCAGCGGAGCGCTGTTCTGATTGACGATGGCGGCGATACGCTCGTCGCTGGTCACAATGCCCTCGATGGCGTTGGAACTTTTGATGGACTGCACCTTTGCGACAGCTTCCAGCTCCGTGAAGATCTGCGTGTATTCGTCCTTGCGCACACCCGCCATTGTTTTGAGTGCCGCAATATTGAAAGTGAGGTTCACAAGGTTTGCGGGCAGTAAACCGTTATTCAAAAAGGAGTAATCGAATTTTCTCATACAGCACCAGCCTTTCTGCACATAATTATAGCATATTATGTGCAGAAAAGCAAGCAACTATATGAGTTATATGCATATATTTTCCTTGAAATATGTGCATATAATGGAATTGTATATGCAGAAAGTGGTACACATTCTATCGTTCCGGCTGCTCCGGTTGCCGTTTGACTTCGGTACGCTCCATCACAACAGGCAAACTGATCCGATATTCTTCGGGGATGCTCTCGATGTCGCCATCGTAAATTTCCACAAAGTGCCCACCGTTTGACCGTACATAGCCGTTATCCCCGAACACGCCGCCTTCTTCATACCGAATATCGCGCCCAAAACTTTCATAGTCGATATAATTTGCCAGTGCGCCAAGGTTGCTTGTGTCGTAGCATCCGCTTTCTTCAATCCAGTAATAGCCGAGGTCGTAGTCATTCCGCACACCGGGCAGGTAATCAAAGCAGTCCAAATTCTCGGTCAGGTTGATCAGCTCCTGCACGCTGCCGGTATTCTCGCCTAAGTCCAAAACCGCCTGCCAGAAATCGTCGCTCTCCCGCAGTTCCATGATCTGCCCGGCAAGGTAGTTCAATTCGCTCAGGCTCTCGTATTCTCCGAGTACCTTGCCAATGGTCGCATCCGGGCAGTCATAGTCGGTGATGAACCATTCCTCATAGCGCCGCCCGATGCCGATGCGCTTGAAAACCGCTTGCATTTCTTCATTTGTCACGGGAAACTTCACCCATTCGCCCACCAAAAAGCCCTCGTTGTATTTGCCGAGGTTGGTAATAAAGGCTTCAAAAGCGCAGTCCCTTGTATCTGGTACATTCATCATAGCTGCCTCCGTTATCGCTCCTGCACCGGCGCCTGCCTGCGGGGGATGGGAAAGCCGTAAACATGGGCGATCTCGTCGCCCAGCCTGCGGGTCACTCTTGTAATGTCCGAACGGGTGGCAATGCCCCGGTAGATTTTTTCTTTCAGATTCTCGATCTGCGTGTCGCTCACGCTGTCCTTATAGGCACGGTAGAGGTAATGGTTCGTGCCGTCGTGATGGATGGCGTCACAGCGGAAGTCGCCGTTTTTATCCACATACCAAGTGCTGTAATCTATGTCCCGTTCGCTGTAAAGGCAGTCCCGGATATTGCCGCTCGGGATCTCCTTATATCCCATGCGGCGGCCGTTCCAAAGCCCCAGATCACCGACAACGAGAATGGGACGGGAGAGCTGAATGTCCAGATTGGAGCGCTCGTCGTCCAGATAGTCGCTGTTCAGCTCATACATTAGCTCCATGCGCTCGGCTTCGGTGAGGTCGGGGTACTGCTCCTCCAAGTCCTCCCGCCAGTCGTCGTAGTCAATGTCGTTGCTCCAAATGATGTGTCTGTCGTCCTTCATTGCGTCCGTCCCTCGCTTTCTGCCATCAGGAATTGTCCGAACTCGGTAAAGGCGTACCAGTTCGTACGGTCAAAGCGGCTCTCGTTGAATTGCCCTTTTGTGAGTACCCGCCCCTTGACCAGCTGTTTCAGGGCGTAGCGGATCTCGTCGTAGGACAGAAACGGAAAAAAGCCGGTCATCATCTGCACCGAACAGCGCACCCAGACCTTGCCCTCATGGAGCTGCGGCGATTCGGCGCTTTTCTGCTCGATACACTTCCAAAGGAAGCAGGCCAGCACCGCCGCATTGACTCCGTATTTTTTCGCTATGTCCGCATCAAAGAAATGAACCATATTTTTTCCTCCGTTCGTTCTGAAAAACAAAAAGCGGCTTTTCAGCCGCCTTTCGGAAAGTTTCTATACAGACCACATATAGCTGTGATCTTTCTTTTTCGGGTAGTACAGGGAGTAACAGGGGGTGAGGTGTGGAGAGGGGGGAGAAAATTTGCGCAGCCGTTTCACTTCCGCAAAAAGGCAGACTTTCCCTAAGGCGTCCCGTTATCTTTCCTGATCGCGTCGGCGCTGTAAGTGCCGATTGTAAAATTCAAGTGCTCGAATCACAAAATCGGTTTCCTGCCCTCGCGGAATCGATTTCGGAATGAGTCTCGTTATTCGCTCGTCGCGAAAAGCAGGCTTTTCACGCTGGTTCGGCTTTTCCTCCTGCATAATGGAAAGGATGACTTCCTCCGTCAGCTTTCCGTCCCGACTGAACTCTTTCATTTTGATGGCCTGCGCCAGCGACGGCGTGCAGTCCTCGCATTTCATCGTGTCGTATAGGCTCTGCTGCTGTTCTTTGGAGAGGTAGGAAAGCTCCACGGCGGGACGGAAAGCGATCTTGCCGTTGTCCACCATGTCCAAAATTGACGGGATCAGCTCGGTCAGGCGGATATACCGCTGAATTTGTCGGGCGCTATCGGGAGAATCTTTTGCCAACTGTTCGTCAGACCGCGTCCCGATTAAATTTGTGTCCAGTGGGCGCAGATTTTCCTTGCTCGGCCTGCCTGCTTGCCGTTTCATGGCTTCCAATTTCATCTTGTAGGCAAATGCCTTTTCGGACGGTAAGATGGTTTCCCGCTGCAAATTGCTGTCCACCATGATGATCGTCGCTTCATCATCGGTGAGGTTTCGGACGATGCAGGGCATCTCGGTGATGCCCGCCAATGTTGCCGCACATTTTCGCCTATGACCGGCAACCATCTCATAGCCGCCGTCCGCCTTGGGGCGGACAAGGGCAGGCACCAGCACGCCGTACTGCTTTACGCTGTCTACCATCTCTGCCATAGCTTCGTCCTGCCTGATTTTGAACGGGTGGTTGGGAAAGTCGGAGATGTCGATGGGATTCAGCGTGACGACCTTTTCAAGCTGCGCCTCCGCACGGCTCTCGTCGGTGGAAAACAGGTCATCGAGCGGCGTCATCCCTAAATCTCTCGGTTTTGCGCTCAAGCTCCAACACCTCCTTCGTCAGCGAGCGGTATGCGGCGGCGACCTTGCCGTTCTTGTCATGAGCAAAGATGCTCTTGCCTCGGCCGCTGGTTTCCGCGGCTCGAACGGAAAAGGGAATTTCCGTCCCGAACACACGAATCTTTTCGCCGTAGTGGGCACGCAGAGAGGCGATGATCTCCTTGGCCTCGTTGGTGCGGCTGTCTACCATCGTGAACAGGATGCCGTCGATTTTCAACTTTGGGTTGATCTGCCTTTTAACCTTTGCGATGGACTGCATCAGCAGGTCAAGCCCCTTTGCCGAGAGATACGATGGCTGGGACGGGATGATCACGCTGTCCGCTGCGGCCAGTGAATTGATCGGCATCATACCGAGCGACGGCATACAATCAATGAGGATATAGTCGTAATGGGGCTTGACCGCATGGATATATGTCCGCAGCACGCTTTCCCGGCTCATGGCGTTGATCAGCCGGAGCTCCATGCCGGACAGTTCAATGTTCGCCGGGAGCAGGTCAACGCCCTCACCGTGATGCAGAATACCGCAGCCGTCCGGGATGGGGGTATCGTCGATCACATTCTGCATGATGTCTGCCAGCGTAACGGGCAACTCATCCGGCTTCGGATAGCCGAGGGAGAGGGTCAAAGAGCCTTGCGCATCTGCGTCAATGAGCAGCACTCGCTTGTTTTGCTGGGCAAGCCCGATGCCGAGGTTGGCGGTGGTCGTGGTCTTGCCCACGCCGCCCTTTTGGTTCGTCACCGCGATCACTTTGCAATTCGCCATATGGGTTTTCCTCCTTCACATAAATTTAGCCGCCTGGGACGAAGCAGACGGCTATGTAGAGAAGCAAAACGACCGCTTGCTTTTACGCAGACGGTCGTTTTACGGTAGGACACAAGAGAACACACGGTTCACCTTTTTAATTGAACGCTTTTCCATCCCCGAATTATTCTGCTAATATTTTTGCAATATGGCATGAAAATTAGCAGGATATGGATGGGAACACACTGGTTTTCAAAGAAATTCAGATTATCGAAAAAGCTTGATGTTTCAAGGCTTTTCGGACATTACAGGCCATACAGGTAATCACTTGTATAATAAATTTTCTGAACTCCTAAGCGGAACGCCCCCGGTTCGAATCCGGGCAAGCGCGCCAAAAAGTGCCGAAAACACTGTGTTTTTGGCACTTTTACTTTTTATTTCTCAATCATTTTTCTTGAGTGGGTTTTATTGTTTTTGGGGAGTAAATCAAAATCGAACTTTTACCGTTCCCCGACCTAAATCTTGCTAATTGCGATTAGCAGAAAATCGCCTTTTTGCTAATTGTCTGCTAATCAAATTTTTAGTAAAATTCTGCTAATTTGAGCAGGCGTATGTTACATCCATAGGCTTTTTCAAAAATTTTACTATTATCGTTTTATCTATGTTATAATTTCATTTAGAAAAAATAAAGCTAAAATTGAACCTTTTGATACCGATATCCGTCTATATAAGCGAAACCGGTTTTAATCACTCATAGACAAAAGGAGGCGATGATGTGGATGAGTTTGAGAGATTGCTGGAAGCAGAACGTGTTTCTGTGGAACGGTTTGTGAGATTTCGGATGAGTTCTAAGGCGGATGCAGACGATGTGCTGCAGGAGATATTTCTTACAGCGTATCAGAAGTTTCCTCAGCTGAAGAATAAGGACTCATTCAAAGCGTGGATCATTAGCATCGCAAGAAACAAATGCAATGATTATTTCAGAAAGAAAGCGACTCAGTACGAAATTCCGATCGACGAGTTGACAGAAAAGGAACTATCAGACGGCAGGCACGGTGTTTCCGTAGTTAATACTGTAAGAGAAACGCTGAGTTTGCTCGGTGATAAGGATAAGCAGATCCTTTACCTTTACTTCTGGAAAGAGATGCCGCAGTCAGAAATCGCAAAACAACTGAACATCCCTATTGGGACTGTAAAAAGCAGACTTCATACAGCAAAACAAAACTTCAAAAATAAGTATCCATATCGCAGCGATATATCGAAAGGAGAACTCTATATGAAAAAGTTGCCTGAATTTATTCCCGAATATAAAATCGAAGCAAGTACCGAAGCTCCCTTTGCAGTCAAATGGGAAGAACTTATGGGATGGTTCTTGGTTCCTAAGCTCGGTGAAAAGTTGTCTTGGGGTATGTACGATATCCCGTCCCGTAAGTGCAGCCATATATACGATATGCAAGTTTCCGGCAAAGCAAAGGTTCACGGTATCGAAGGCGTAGAGCTAACCGCAAGAGAAGCATCATACTCAGATAAGAACGATGTGATCAATCGTACCTTTGTGGCCCAACTGACAGATACACATTGCCGCTATCTGGCAACACTCAGAAATGACGGCGATGTTCGCAATTATATTACATTCCTCGATGGTGATGAATTTCTGCCTAACTGGGGATTTGGCGAAGATAATTGCGGTAATGAAACTAATCTGGCTGTCAAGGGAGATATCAAGAGGAATGGCACAACTGTTACAAGCGCCAACAAAGATTTTCTGTTGGACATTGTAGGACGTTACACCGTTACGATTGGCGGAAAGAGCTATGATACTGTCTGTGTTATGGACATTGAAACCTATGATTGCGGTGTAGTATCCGAGCAGTTTCTGGATAAGAACGGAAAGACGATTCTTTGGCGCAGATTCAACCGTGATGATTGGGCCATCGACCGCTATAAGAAGCTGTGGAGCGAGCAGCTACCGGAGAACGACAGACTTACCGTAAACGGTACGACCTATGTTCACTGGTACGATTGCATTACCGATTATATTCTCTGACATAATAAACCTTAACATTAAAAATCCCTTGACATAAGGGGATTTTTGGGTATTATAAGGGATGCTGCTTGTATTTCCCTTAGTATCTCCTAAGCGGAAGGTCGGGGATTCGAATTCCTTCTGGCGCGCCATAAATAACGCTGAAAGCCTTTATTTTCAAAGGTTTTCGGCTTTTTGTTTTTGGCTGTGGTTGACGGTTTGCCGGCAAGCAGGCTCGCAAGTGCTTTTGCGTCAAGCGCGGGTGCGGTGCCGAAAGCCCTTTGCGTGCGCCGTTTCGTGCTCTACCGTTTCGCCTGTGGGGATCCCGTTCTCATCTACAATATCTAAATATTCCGCCATACTATGCCTCCGGTTTTTCCGCTTTGATTTGTCTTTATTTTCAGTATAGCACGCTGCATGGCTTTTTTCACTCGTGTACAAAAGAAACTGCAAGACAAATTCGGTTCCGTATGCTATAATAAGACACACAAAAAATTCTCAAAGGAGGAAGCACGGCTGCGCAATTTTTTTCGTCGGCAGCCGTGCAGAAAAGGCATGAACAATATCGAATGGTTTCGCGAAGCGAAATACGGCATGATGGTCCACTTCGGGCTCTATTCCATGCTCGCCGGTGAGTACAGAGGGCGCCGTACGCCCTACGACTACGGTGAATGGATCCAGTCCGCTTTTGCCATCCCGAACCGCGAAATGGAACAGCTTGCGGGTGCGTTCAACCCTGTTTATTTTAATGCGGAGGAGTGGGTAAAGCTTGCAAAAGAATGCGGCATGACCTACTTTGTGGTTACCTCTAAGCACCACGAGGGTTTTGCGCTGTTTGATTCCGACTGCGATGCATACAACATCAAAAAAGCAACACCATTTGGAAGAGACCTCATCGCAGAGTTGGCGGAAGCCTGCTACAAGCACGGTTTAAAGCTGGGGCTTTACTATTCGCAGGAGCTTGACTGGCACCACCCGCACGGCGGCGGCTACGACAAAACCACCGGCTGCGCCGGCACGGCGTGGTATAACAACTGGGATTTCCCCGGTGCAGACAACAAAGACTACTCCATCTGCTTTAACGAGAAGATCAAGCCGCAGGTGAAGGAGATCATGACAAAATACGGCGACATCTGCCTGATCTGGTTTGATACCCCGGGCGTGATGACAAAGGCGCAGAGTCAGGAGCTTTACGACCTTGTGAAGCAGTATCAGCCAGACTGCCTTGTGAACTCTCGCCTCGGCAACGGCGTGTATGATTACGTTTCTCTCGGCGATAACGAGATTCCGGCAGAGCGTCCGGCAGAGATCTCGAAAGAACGCGCGGGGGACATGCAGTCCATGAACGATCTGTTCGGCTTCAAGTATTCGCCGTATAACCTCTATGAGACCGCAGCCACGTTGAACGACACATGGGGCTTCAAATACTACGACCACAACTGGAAAACACCCGAGCAGATTCTTGCAAACAAGCAGAAGCTCAACGGCATGGGTGTAAACTACCTTTTGAACGTCGGTCCCGATGCGCTCGGCCGTATTCCGTCCTATTCCGTCGATATTCTTCGCCGTGTTCGCGAGCTGGAAACCCAACTGTCACGGTGAGTATCTGACGTATAAGCCTTCTGCGAAAACGGCACGGAGCTGCTGGTCGGCGCAGGTGAGAGCGGCGTGTGTCTGCCGTTCATGTCGCAGAGCACAACAGCATGTGTGCTGACACAGGCCGCAGGATAGAAAGCGTGCAGGAAGCAAACTGCTTTGAGGTTTGCATTTCAAGACACAGCTTCCCTCGGAGATCGCCGCTGCCGCATTTCGGAGTTTTAAAGAGCGGTATTCTTGGAACACGAAGGTCAGAGCGGTCACCGTCCGTTCCATTGAATGCTCGCCCAAAGACAGCGTCGAGCAGCTCGCGCTGTTTGATAATCTCCAGCACCGCATGGCAATGGAGAAAGTACAGGATGCTGTGGAAGAGATTCGTGGTCGCTTTGGCAAAAGTGCCATCTCTTACGCCTGCTTCATAGGCGATTTAAAAATGCCCACAGATGGAAGAGATAAAGTCAAAATGCCGGGGCTAATGTATCAATAAACGATGTTTTTCAAATATTTTCTGCTTTATGTCCGTGCTATGAAGCGCTGAAAGCGAAAGCGGCGAAGTTCAACGCGGCGGAAGAAGCAGGAAAGACCGATTTGCAAAAGGCGCAGGGCTGCCGGGATTTCCGAGCGGGCTCTGCGCCTTTTTTATTTTCAGAAAAATAGCACCCCGGGCCGAAGGATGGGTGACCGCGGGGCGCTTGACAGATTTACAATTGAATTATATAAAACCGCAAAGAAAATGTCAATAGAAAATTCGAAAAAATGTGGATATTTTTCATGTTTTTAACCTGCTTTTAACGTATTCTTTTCTTTTATCTTTGCAGAAGTCTATTGCAAACCGACACGCAGCGTGGTACAATCGGCTTAAAGAAGTACGTGGAGGAGATTTTGTCGTGAACATGAAAACAATCGGTTCCGCCGTTGTAATCATCTTGGCCGCCATAGTCGGGCTATTCCTCGGCGCTGCCATGAACGACGGGTTAAGCGGCTCCATACTGCTCGCGGTCATCGCAGGGTTCGTCTGTGTGATCTATACGATTGAAAACAGTGGCAAGAAGTAGGGGATTTTTTATGATTTTACGGTTTAAACAGCGCTTTTTTTCATGGTTCGACAGCTACGATATCTATGATGAAAACGAGAACACGGTCTATGTGGTAAAGGGGCAGCTCTCGTGGGGGCACTGCCTGAAAATCTTCGACACGGAAGAGAACGAGCTTGGTACTGTCAAGCAGGAGGTGCTGACCTGGCTGCCCAAGTTTGAACTCTATGAGGGTGAAAATTATATCGGCTGCCTCGAAAAGGAACTGGGCTGGTTCAAGCCCAAGTACAACATCGATTTCAACGGCTGGCATGTGGAGGGAGATTTCCCTGGGTGGGATTACACCATTACAAAGCCGGTGGGAGAGACAGTCGCAACGGTTTCCAAAGAGCTGCTGCAATGGACGGACACCTATGTGCTGGATATCGTTGACCCGGCAGACGCGCTCCATGTGCTGATGTTTGTGCTGGCCATCGATGCTGAAAAGTGTTCCGCAAAATAAAATTGAATCGCCCGGCTGTGTGGGAGTGCCCGCATGGCCGGGCTTTTTACGTTGCATGGGTTGGGAAACAGTGGTATCATTAAAAAGTACGATAAAACCTGAAAATAACGAGGTGCAAATGGAAGTATTTGAAATCGAGACAGAGCGTCTGCAGCTGCGGCAGTTCCGGGTGGAGGACGCGCAGGACGTATTTGCGATTTTCTCGGATGAGCAGACCACGCTGGATTGCGGCGGTTATCGTGCCTTTGATGCAATGGATGAGGAATATGACCGTCTGATGCAGAAATTTGCGGGACAGACCCGTTACAGCGTTGTCCGCAAGGCAGATGGGCGTGTGATCGGCGTGATCTCGCTGATGGATGCCGAGCGTGCCGTGCCCGGCTGGG
>OLPQ01000532.1_pt1 | contig 32898 bp, 27 predicted proteins | sample 1672451 | NCBI WGS metagenome assembly OLPQ01 (sample SAMEA3136687, study PRJEB25190) | human gut metagenome | biome: human gut; feature: human-associated habitat; material: faeces | place: Austria | collected 2013
CTTCAATCCCAGAAAATCCACTATCCAAATATCGTCGCTCGATATCCTTTGCGTTCTATTTACCTCATGGAATCTGAGCAAGAATTCTTATATCAATTTTTTTGTAAGGAACGTATAGCTATCTATTAAACCAATTTAAACCTTGCCACATCTTCATGTGGATTTACTTTCGCCATACCTATCTCATCAAATTGTGCTGTGAATGGTACGAAGCTTTCCTGCATTGCCTGAAACGCCTTCTGCATCTGTACTTTATCCAGTGTTTTGCCTAAAGTTATATGTGGCAGCCATGAAAACGGCTTATAATATTCACTCATTTTCGTCTCTGGAATATTACAAAATGTACTATATACTTCCTCTGTCAATTCAAACAACTCCTGATTCAACACAGGAGTTGCATACATTACATATGGAAACAGCTGTCCAACCGAGACAACCTTCATGCTGCCTGAGTATAATTTTCCATTCAAAGTTTCAAATGCTGGTTTTAGAACATTGAGATTTCTTGCCTCAATCGCAGCTATTGTCATATGTGGCGGCACATGATTCTCAATCATAAAATGATTACTTGTTTTCTCAGCAATTTTGTCTATATACCGCTGCAGGGTTTTATTTGTTTGCTTGTCAAAATAAATTGAAATAAGATACATGGGTTTGTCTCCTTAGGTGAAAATGTGGATTCAATCAGCTTGAATTTTTGACATCTTCTCACTGATAGTATGATATATTTCTTCTGTCACCGAATCATTTTCACCATTTATAACCAATGTTTTTCCATCTACACTCATAACTACATATGAATGACAGGACGAATGTGTATAACGGATATAATTTCCATAAACATCATTTCTAAAATTTCCCATAGCATATTTAAAATTCCCTAATCCATTGGTCCTATAATCATTCGAGTTCTGAAATAAATTTTCTTCATACGAGATACTGTCAATCTTCGTATAGTCTACGGTATAATCACTCCATCCCTGAGCCTTGATAGTAAAACTGTTATCTTGGAACTGAATATCAATACTTCCCCAAAACAAACTTCCTATAATGAATATAATAGTTAAAATTGTTACGATTCCGTATCTCACAATTGCCTTTTTTTTATATTGAATTTTTAATTTTTCTCCGGTTTCTATCTTTTTCTTATAAAAGAAATAGGAATAAAGAACACTGATGATTACTGCTGCCATAATGCTTACAACATACAAAACAAGTGCAGCTATGCTTTCTGCAAAAAGACCGCAAAGCATGCACAGAATACCTGATGCCACCCATATTTTCCCACTGAATCTATGCGTTGCACTCCAATTTTCTTCATCCTGCAATGTCCATACGACCCTGATTCCTATCGTATTGTTCTGTTTTACCTTTGGCAGATAATTTCCTATAACCATGAACATTAAACCTGTCCCATAATAAATGAATGCCATAAATAAATTCTCTATATCTGCTCCCATATCAACCAATCTGACAATACCATTATAAAGCAATGTAATAACAGGTATGATCCATATAGTCATCCCTATAACCTTGCGATTCTGTTGTCTGTTCCTGTTATCATAAAATATGATTGCAACAAACACACATTGCATCACTACAAAAAATAGATTTATCCACTTACCTTGTATACTCGTAAAACCCACCAGGACTCCTGCAAGAATTACCAATGCAGAGCTAATTAATGTACCTCTATATTTTCTTATCATTTCCTTCATCGTCCGCTGCTCCTTTCAAGTCTGTTATCCACAACATGACATCTTCCAGTACGGAAGTGTTTAATTCATAATAAATAAACTTTCCTTCTCTTTGATTTCGAATCAAATCAGCTTCCCTCAATATTGCCAGATGTCTTGATATAGATGCTCCCGTTACCGAAAAATGCTCACATATTTCTCCGGCTGAAAGCCGCCCTTTTTTCAACAGGTTCAAAATCTCACGTCGTATTGGATCAGCCAGTGCTTTTAATGTATCTTGTATACCCAAAAATTCATCACGACCTTTCATTTAACATTTAGCCTAATCGTTAAATGAATTGTAATCCAAGATATGCTATATGTCAAGATACTACGCTCAGAAAAGTATCCGTGTTTCCGATAATGGCTAGTCTGGTACATATTCTTTATTTTGATATTGTTAAATTTCAAATTCTTTCAATAACTTTTCCTGATATACTATTTCTGTTTTCAATATGTAATTTAGAAATGCTCAATTTTTGTGAATCTTTTACAACTCTTTCATTTTCTCAAGAATCTCCTGATAAAATGCCTCCTGATCCCCACTGTTCTTCAGATCTTCCAGTATCACACCATCTTTCAACAGGATCAACCGGCTGCAATAGCTTGCCATCTGCGGATCATGTGTGACCATAATAATCGTCTTTCCCATATGTTCATTAATGTCCTTCAATGCATCAATCACAATCTTTCCGGACTTGGAATCGAGGTTTCCGGTCGGCTCATCCGCTAGGATCAGATCTGGATTATTGATCAGCGCACGGCAAATCGCAACTCTCTGTTTTTCTCCGCCGGATACTTCATATGGCTGCTTCTCGAGAAGGTGTGATAAACCAAATTTTTCGGCATATGTTTCTACATTCTTATAACACTTATCAACCGGTGCCTTGTCCAACACCATCGGCAGCATGATGTTCTCCTTTACAGACAGACTATTTAACAGATAAAAATCCTGAAACACAAATCCAATCTCTCTTCTTCGTATATCCGCCAGTTCATCACTCCATAATTCTGACGCATCCTTTCCCGTAAAGAAAATCTTCCCGGAAGTCGGTTTGTCGATCAAGCCAAGCACTTTTAAAAGTGTTGTCTTACCGCAGCCTGATTTTCCCATGATCCCGACAAATTCCTGTTCTTCAATGGTAAAATCCAGCCCTTTTAAAACTTTAATTTCTTCTTCATCCTGTCTGTTAGAATAGACCATTTTATAATTCCGGACAAGGTTCTCCACTTTCATAACTTCCCGTTTATTCATCTTTTCCTTCCACCTTTCGAATGATAAATCTTCCTAATATCCATGCAAATCCCCACTGTACTGCCAGATACATAAGCCATATCCAGACAGCATGTTTCAGCCATGCAATTCTGACGGCATGCGTATACATCCGAGCATGAAACGTTGCTGCTGTAAAGATACTGGTCACGACTATCGTTATCAGCTCCGGCAGCCAGTAAAAGTAATACAGCTCTCTTTTCAGGAGTGATACTCGTTCTTTCTTTCGCATTCCCATACATTTCAAAAAGTCAGCTCTTGCTTTCTTATCACTCATTTCTGATAACGATTTAATATACATCAGGAAAAGGCCGGAGATGGTCATTGTAAGCAATACGAATGTATTTATGATCAGTTTCATCGTATATTCTGTCTTCAGATCATTGACTGCCGTCTTTTTTGAATACCAGCAATGTACTTCGAAATCGTACTGCGCTTCATATGTATGATTCTTTTCCAGCTTTTTCATTTTCTTTTCAATTGCTTTCTGGTATTTTGGGTCTGCCTGGATCAGTACAAGCTTCGTCGGACCCTGCTTAATTGTGACACCATCTATTCGCAAGGCCTTTTCTTCTATCTTGTCTCCGGTTAATATGTTCGTGTATTTCCACATTCCCTGTGCTTTCTTGAAATATGCATCCGAGAATACAACGATATTTTCCAGTTTTCCCTGACGGAAACATCCAATCAGACTTCCAATTTCTTCCCCTTCTATTGTTCTTTTCGGATATGCTTTGCTCGGCGAATATAAGGTATAATATTCACACGGAAGACCGATATGCAAAAATGGTTTCTTCTTTCCAAATGTCCAATCCACCGGCTGTGCCTTCACGGAGCGATCCTGTTGGTGCACCAGATATACCTTCTTTCCATTTCGATCAAGATGCATTGCTTCTTCCTTATACGATGGATCTACATATTTTTTCAATTGTTTGTATGTCGATTCAGAAATCCCGATCTGTTGTCCCTGCGGTCTTTTTCCTTGTTGCACGCCTTCGTTTTGTTCTGTCTTATCTGCATTTGCCACACGCACCATCGGATATTCTATGATTTTTGCCTGATAACCGTTCTTTATCCTATCAAAAATCGCATCATCTCCATCATCTGCAATACAGACAAAATCATACGGATACAGACTTTCCGGCTTCTCTGCAATCGTTACCGAAACTACCTGAAACAGGAAGTAAAACACTGCGCATACGTTCAATATTGTAAGTGCCAGCACATACCTTGCAGTTGTCTTTGATTTATAATACAAATGATTCCGGTTCAGCATCTGTGGCAGATATGCCGGTGTCTTTTTGGCACGTCTCAAATATCCGGCTCCTACAAAACGAATCAGTAAAAATATACCCGCAAAGAATGCAGAGAGCAGATACATACTTTCATGATTTCTCAACTGCCGGTATTCGAATATAGCGATCATACAGATTATGATTCCGGCTGTTATGAATAACTTTGTCCTCCTCTGTGGCATAGGTTCTTTTGCAATGTTTCTGATCGATGCCCTGACCAGATTGAAATCCGATACGATATCCCTGGTCGCCATCAATGCAATTATATACACTGCCAACACCACCAACGTACCTTTCACATAAGTAAGCCACGTCACCTTTGACAGAACAATTCCTTTTGCCAGCATTGAGAAAATCACTTTCCGGAACAGAAACATAATCATATTTCCCAATAGACCGCCGGCAATCAGCGAACACAAAAAAGCGACTGCGATCTCTATCCCAATAATCGTATACAACGCTTTTTTTCGAATTCCCAGCGTCACGAATACACTGTAATTCTGCGTCCATTTTTTCATGTAAAATACGAGAACAAACACCATCAAAAAGATGGCACATACCGCCATCGGAAGCATTGCATTCAGCAATATCCTTCCAAGTCCTTCACCCAGCAGGAAATTCTCTGCCCGGTGAGCCTTCGCCATCATCTGATATATTCCAAGTCCTGCAAAGGAGAATGCAGAAACGATTACACCACAGAACAGCAAGAGGCCGTAATCTTTCCAGTCATATTTAAAATTGTGCCAGACCATCTGATAAAAAAGTTTGGTATAATTTCCCGGAAAATATAATCTCCTGCGCTCTTCTTCTTTTTCTTCCCGTTCCTTTTCCGCAAATATTTCTGCTGATTCCTTGGCATCTTTCCATACATCAAGCATTTTTCTGATCAGCACTTCTGCCATAACAAATATCATGATGATTGCAGGAATCAGAATCGTTTTTGTTGAATTATCCGCAAGCATTCCAAATCCGGATTCATTCACCACAATATATAAACCTAGAACAACTAACGCAGCGATATTCAGATAATATTCCTTATGCAGCCACTGCGTCACTATATGTAATACAATCACGATCTGAAATACAATAAGCAGTATTAACTGTATCCGGATTATCGTAAGATTCCCATCCCAGACAGATGCTGCCATCTCCGAAAGTGCTTTTATTCCTTTTGCTTTGATTCGGAAATATGCTGCATATATACTGTAATTTTTCCCTTTCAAAACCACCCACGGAAGCTGAATAAAAATCAAAATCATACCGTACATAATTGTCGATACAATATATCTTCTTTTCTTTGTTTCTTTCATATTCACCTGCCTCCTATCCGTAAATAGTAATCACAACCTCAAACCGATCCTCCTGGCTTTTACACTGAAACATTCCATTGTATTGTTCTACAATATCCCGGATATTTTTCATTCCATAACCATGTAACACTCCATCCTTTTTTGATACAAAATTTTCATCTGTCTGTATTCCCGTATTTTTAGCCGCATTTACAATCTCGATGTATAAGAGCTGATTCTTCTTTTTCATTTTTATATGTATCCAGCGTTCTCCTTCTTTGATCTGCTCACACGCTTCCAACGCATTGTCCAAAAGATTTCCAAAAAGTGAAATGATCTCTCTGTCAGAAAACGGAAGCGTTGTGAATACTTCCGTGCTGATCTGCATCTGCGTCTTTTGCTTCTCTGCCTCCTTCTCTTTCTGGTTAAGAATCATATCCAGCATATGGTTTCCTGTCCAGATCTGGTAATTGTAATCCAACATGTCCCGACTGAGTTCGTTCAGATATTCTTCCAATCCCTTCCAGTCCTGTTCCTGCGTATATTTCTTTAATGCAAGCAAATGATTCTTCATATCATGAACAATCTTCCGGCTCTTTAACATTTCCCTATATTGTTCTTCCATCGCCTTTACTTTCATCTGGAGCATCTTCTTATCCTGCTCTTCCAGTTCAGCTCTGTGCTGTTCTGTCTCAACGTCCCATGCTTCTGCCTGAATATCAAGAAATATCCAGATTCCTATGACAGCCAGAAACAGCATCATATAACAAAACATCGGCATAGAATAAAATTCTGCAAATCTGGTAGATGCTATAGCCATAAAGATGTAAAATGCTGCAAGATAAGTAATCCAAACAAATACATGATAATTTGTTGATGGATTCCCGTTTTTTATGCACTGGTATAATTCATACAATTCTATACTCTGAAGCAAAATCAGGAATATTAACATCAGTAAAAATATAAACGCAACTACCTGTGAATGTTTCCATTTCCACATATGCTGTTTTAAAAATGTATGATTATACATCTTGATGTAATCATTTTCCTGAAAGGTCTTAATTACATACATGTGAATCGTATTCCATTTTCTATTTATGCGCATCCACGGGAAGAAACAGTACACTTGCAATAAAATCCCCATAAAAGTATCTACTTTTCTCTTTTTTGTCCATCCATTCATTTTATCGGTCTCCATCTTATTTTCACGTGAAATCTTTATAGTTATTGTACCATGCCTTTTCTTCTTCCGCCTTATAATGGCCATGAATAGCGGGTTTTCTGACCATGAAATTTTAAAAATATGGATCTACCTTGGTAATTACACACAGAAAAACCGCATGTTTTCTTTCATCCCCTGCTATACGAAAAACGGTCAGACATGTCTTGATAAACATATCTGACCGTTCTTATAATATGACCATGCATTAGTATAAAGCTGCTACCCACAGAATCTGCCACTAACAATTTCCTACAGATTCTTTTCGTTCTGTATTTCTTTCATAATATTCTCTACTTCTGAAACATCGACCTCTAACATTGCCGAAATTTGCTCTGCAGAATATTTTTTTGCCATCTTCTTTTCAATTAAACTTTTCAAAAGTGCTTTTTCGCCTTCTATTCTTCCCTCAGCAATTCCCTCCTGCTTTATCATTATCTGTTCTTCCCATGTCTGCATATACTTCACCTCTGTCTTTTCACTTGCTTTGATCTGACAAACTCGTCTATGCATCTCTTGAATCCGCTTACTTTTACACTCCCTTGATTGTTCCTTCTGCAATTCATCTCCCACCTATAGAGGACGGAGAATTCTTGCTATATTTTGTTAAATTTTAAATTCCTTTAATAATTTTTCCTGATAACTACTGTCCGATGTTGCTTTAGTTAAATCATCAAATCGACCTTGTTCAATTAGCTTCTGATTCAATCGGTTAATTCGCTCAAGACCAATTCGTTCACCTTCCTGTTTTATTAGTATCTTTTCTTCCCATGTCTGCATATATTTCACCTCTGTCTTTTCACTTGCTTTAATCTGACAAACTCGTCTATGCATCTCTTGAATCCGTTTACTTTCACATGCCTCTGATATTTCATCCGTACTGTGTTCCATATATTTCAAAAGTTCTATTAACTCTGGTGACACCAGCTCCGGATGTTTGCCTCTGGTATTCAGAAATATCCTTGTTGCTCCATCATCCAGTTTCAGTTCTGGAACCTCTTCACACTTCATCTGAAAGGTATAACGATATAATCCATATCCGAACAAGTCAAATGGCATAATCAGCACAATCAAAACTTCATTCAATAAATTGAAATCAACAACTCCCGGCGGCAGCAGTTTACTGTCGATGATTCCCTGATACAGCCGGCTTCTTTTCGGAAGATTATGCGTATTCTCTTTTTGAGCCTCTACTTCATATATCACATCATCTTCATCTATCGCATAGACATCCAGCCGGATCTGCCGATTATCCGTAGATGTTCTCTGTTCTTTTTCTGTTTGCGGTGGATGTTTCAGATTTGTATTCTGAATCAGTATGATATCCAACATCGTCTTTACATTTTCCGGATCATCCATCGCTTCATCGAACAGAAATTTATCCAGCAAGTTTAATTCTTTTAATGATTTTCTTTGGTTCATAAACAGTTCTCCTCTCTTGCACAGATATAATACCTGCAAAGAAGAACTGTTTAGCTTTATGCATATGATAACACAGAATTTATATATACACCAGTATATACCGTCATCTTCTTTCATCAAGCATGTATTTATCTGTTTTTTATGATTTTCATCTTGGATTCTTACCCGATTGTTTAGGTTTGAAGTAAATGAATTGGTAAATCTAGATGCATTGCAGATACTAGAATTCATCTGCGTGCCGATAGAATAACATGCCTGATTTTTATTTTCAATATGAAATTTAAAAATGTCAATTTTTTGTGAATCTTTTACAGCTCTTTCATCTTTCCGAGAATCTCCTGATAAAACGCCTCCTGATCCCCACTATTCTTTAAATCCTCCAATATCACTCCATCTTTCAATAGAATCAACCGACTGCAATAGCTTGCCATTTGCGGGTCATGTGTTACCATGACAATCGTCTTCCCGAATTCCTGATTAATGTAGGACAATGTATGGATAACCTGTTTGGATGAATTAGAATCAAGGTTCCCGGTCGGCTCATCTGCAAGTATCAATTCTGGATTTTCTGCCATTGCTCTGCAAATCGCCGTTCTCTGTTTCTCACCTCCAGACAGTTCGTAAGGTTTTTTATCTAACAGCTTGTAAATTCCAAGTTTTTCTGCCATAGTTTCTGCAGTTTTAGAACTTTCCACAGGATCATCTTCATTTAATATCAATGGCATCATAATATTCTCACGAACAGTTAAGCTATTCATCAAGTAAAAATCCTGAAAAACAAACGCCAGTTGCGTCCGGCGTATTTCTGCCAGATGATCTCCATAAATTTCTGTTGTATCTTCGCCGTTATAGAGCACTTTTCCGCCATTTGGCTTATTAAGCATTCCGATAGTTTTCAAAAGTGTGGTTTTCCCACATCCGGAACTTCCCATAATACCAATAAATTCCCCTCGTTTTACCTGAAATGAAATTCCTCTTAGCACAGAATAAACCTTTGTTTCTCCGTCCGGCATGACTGTTGAATAGCTTCTTTCCAGATTATCAATTTCTAATATATTTTCTTTATTCATCCTTATTTCTCCTCTCACTGCGCTTAAATGAACGCCATGCTGCAATTCTTACGATTATCATGATAATAGCGGTCATACCTATAATCATTACTGCGGCTTCTGCCAGATAAATCTTTGTCCAATATACCGGCATTTTCTTATATAATATTTTCACCAATATCATTACTGCCGCTATAAACATTCCGGTTATCAGGGCAACTTTGGATGTCATGGTTATTTCTTTATAAATATTTTTTCTTCGCTTTTTCTCTGGCATTCCTGTGCGGTAATAGAATAAATACTTCCATTCCAGTGCTTCGTAATCACTGGATATTTTCTCTAGTAAGATAAAGATTATGCTGATAAATAATACAAGCATATCAATCAACATCGCACTTACATTTAACATCCGGTTTTCCTGATCTTCTATTGTGCACTGTTTTTTATCATAGATCAGATTTCCGTCATGATAATCAAAGAAATTAATCTGTGAATGTTTTGCTGCATAATTAGTTATTTTATTTACAACAGCATCATAATTCTGTGGTACGTTCATTACTACTGTAAGGTTTGACCCTTTGGCTTTTTGACTGATCTTATCATATTCATGATCTGAAAATACAATTATATCTTCAAACACATCCGTATTCATATTGCTGGTACTCAAAACCCTTGTTTTAAAATTCCCGGTAATGATTCTTCTGTCGTTTCCCTTAATTGTATATTTTCTTGTAAATTTATTACCTGGTAATGTTCTCGCAGTATAAATCCAGATATCTGCAGTAGCGCATCCGGTGTATAATCTTGGTTTCAGCTTTCCGAAATCCAGACCAATTGTTCCATATTCGCTTCGGTCCCATTGGTATACAACGTATATTTCATCATTTTTTAAATGAACCTGCTTTCCTGTAAGGCGTTTATATTCTGTTGCAGAAATTCCAGTATGTTCTGCACAGTTTCCTGAAGTCACTCTGATAGATGGAATGAATTCTGTCTGAACATTATACTTTTCTTTTAACTTTTCGATAAATGCTTTATCTTTTGTATTGGCACCCCAGACTATGTCATACGGATAATTTTCCGGCTGCCTTACAGGAAGATTGTCTACCAATACAATATTAAATCCAAACAGAATAACAATCAGAAAAGCACTGACAATATAACTGATATTGGCATGACTGAAAAACTGATCATACCAGTTATCGAGCCAAAGGATTTTTTTATAATATTTATTCTTTTGTTTCCTTAATTTTTCAAGATATAATCTACAGCCAAATAAAGTAAAAATAACTGCCGTTATGATTCCCAGAGCTGTCGGAATCGTATATCCGATTTGTCCCCAATATGTAACAATAGAAACTAATGTAAGAATAAATACTGCAACTCCTATAAGACAAAATAGCAGTGTATTCTTACTTGCTCTGTTATGATTACTTCCTCCCGATACTATATGGTCAATTCCGATACAGGCAATATACTGATCACAAAAGGCGAAGCCGATTCCAAACATGATTACGCTGATAATTAGTGTGAGAATTAACGGTGATATTCCCAAATATATGTTGCTTACATAATTTTGAAAAATATTTTCCAGTATCTTTTTTACGATCATTACTTCCAATATTCCAAGAATCAATCCTCCTGCAATTGATCCTAAAATGATTCCGAGATATTCACAGCCAATATACATATATCTGTGTTTCTTTTTGATTCCCAGTATATTGAGCATTGCATAATCGCTGGATCGTTTACGAATATATCCGAGTATAATTAAAATCATGAGAAAGATCAGTAACACATACGGCAAAATAAAATTCTTTTCAACTTCCATTACTAATTCTGTCATAGTTGCCCGTCGTCCCGTTGATATATAAACAAGACTGCTGCCAACAGACGTAGAAAAAAATACGACCGATATACAGAAGATTCCACTTAAAATAACTCTTATGTAATCCTTTTTCCTTTCTCCCAGCAGTTTAAAAAATATTTTTTTCAACATACTTTTCATCCCCCTATCCTTATCAGTTATTATAGATAGAAATCATAAATATCAGATGATCTTCATATACCTTATATTCGAAGATTCCATCATACTTTTTTATAATATCCTGTATATTCTTCATTCCATATCCATGAAGTCCATTATCTTTTTTATTCGAAACGAATTCTTTTTGAATTTGCTTCGGCATTTCCTCTAATGCATTTGCAATTTCAATATATAACAATAGATTTTTCTTTTTTATCTTAATCTTTATCCAACGCTTTTTATCATTGATTTTCTCACAGGCTTCCAACGCATTATCCAATAGATTCCCAAAAAGGGATATGATTTCCCGGTCTGTAAAAGGGAGTGTCGAAAAGACTTCTGTATCAATCTGCATAACGGTATTTTGATTCTGTGCATCCTTTTCCTTTTGGTTTAAGATCATATCCAGCATATGATTTCCAGTCCAGACATGAAAATTATATTCCAGCATATCATCACTAAGTTCATTCAGATATTCATGCAATCCGGGCCAGTTCTGCTCTTGATCATAGTTCTTGAGCGCTAGAATATGGTTCTTCATATCATGAACCACTTTTCGGCTTTTTAACATTTCTTGATAGCGTTCTTCCAAAATCTTGACTTTCGTTTGTAATGCATGCTTTTCCTGTTCCTCTAATTGAGATATTAATATCTGATGTTCTGCTTCCCATGTATCCAGCATTGCATCGATTAGAATCCATAGACCGATAAAAACCAACAATACACATATATATATTTCTACATATATAGGAATCAAAGAATCATCTATAGGATCTACATAAGCGAATTTCTCAAAAAACCTCGAAAAGATAGCTAAATATATAATCCAAAAAAATCCACGATAATCACTTGACTGTTCATTTTTTAATATGTGATATATTCGTGCTAATTCAGTCAATTGAAAAAGTGCAATTAGAATAATGATAACTAAGAAAACAAATGCTGTCATTTTTGTATAGTTCCAGGATTCTCTTAATGATGGCAATATCGTTTCATTATACATTTGGACATAGTCATTCATTTTCAACACATTATATAAATATCCATATATTGTATAATGCTGTATCCATGGGAAAAGAAGATATATTTGTAAAGCTATGCCTATTATAAAGTCTATTTTTATTTTTCTTGTCCAGTCTTTCATTTGATTTGTCTCCGTATTAATTTCTTGGCTTATTATAGCATGCCTTTTCTTCTTCCGCCTTATACTGGCCATGAATACCCGGTTTTCTGACCATGAATTTTCCCTAAATACCCTTATAACAATCTTTTTTGCATACTTCGACATATCTACAGAACTTGCTACCGGTAGTTTCTTCCGAATGCATGGTGATAGAAATAATTTTTATCTGATCGCTTTTATTTTTTCGGAGTATCAGCAAAAAGTCAGGAAGATTAAATATAATCAACCTGACTTTTTTTATCAAAGGTTATGATCCGTTTCATTACAGTACCCTTTCGCCCCGGAACAATCACATATTCCATGAACAAAAACGGTATAAATGGAGCGATACAATCTACACCCGTTATCAGCTGTATTTTTCTCTTTTTTCCTGCTGGGCAAAACCTCTCGAATTGCTTTCATGCAATTTGGTCAAAAAGAAAGACCCTGTACAAACAGATTCTCCCTGCATTTTCTTTTGAAAATATGTATTCTCTAGCCAAATTGTGGTAAATGCTAAACCCTTATAAAGCTCGTAAGGCACTGACCTCTGGCACAACAAACCTTACTTCTTCGCTTGACAGACACTCAAGTTGTCTGTTGTTATTATTACAATAAATTTCATACAAATTTATGTCAATTGCTCTTTAATATAATACATCATTTTCTTATATTACAATTTGCTTAGATAATTCTCTAATTGATGAAAAATACCAACTATATTTACAATATCCTTTCTTACATCAAATATCACGATATAATTCATTTGTGGAATAACCGCCTCATAATATCCTTTTTTTGCCAAATACATATCCCGACTTTTCGGAAATTGGTATGGATTCTCCACCAATCGGTCATAAATACTTTCTACACTATCTAACAAATGTTTTGCAGCTTCTTTGTTTTTCAGGCGGTAAATCAAATGATACACAAGATTATCAAGTAATTCGTCTGCATGATCTGTAACATTTAATTTATAAACCATACTTTGCCCTCATTTCACCCAGTGCCTTCCTTGCATCTTTTACCTGCCCTGTTTCGATCTGTCTTTCAGATATTTCAATATCGCGATACATTGCAAGCTGTTTCATTGTCGATTCATAATTCTCCATACTCATGATAACCATATCTCCATATCCATTTTTTGTAATATAGATAGGTTCCTCTGTCCTATGACACATCTCAGAAATTTCAGAAGTATTTTTCAATTCTTTTATAGGAATTATTTGTGGCATAATCAGCACCTCCTTTTATGGTTTAATTATACCATAATTATGTCCTTTTTCAATCTTTATATACTATTATATGATAATAATCCAATTCACCCCAATTTTTCGGTTCAATAACAGATTATTTTTCTTGTAAATCTATTTTCTGGTGTAAAAGACTTCTAATTTTATTTCCTAATTGTATCAATTGTATATTTTCTTTTTTAGTTCATATGGCTCATATACTTATAGTTAAATATAAAAAAGACACAAGATTTTACTCTCATGTCATTTTATTGAATTTGATTTCAACTGTTGTTTCAAATATTTTTTATCGACAAAGTATCGTTAATCTTTTAACATAATTGTACTACTAAGGAATCGGTTTTTCAAGTGCTTGGAAGTTTAAATTTTTATTTTTTCGAGGAATGCATAATATCATTTCATTTCTTCTTTCATCCATTTTTTGTAATTATAAATTGCCTGGATTGGAAGTATAACGAGATAGATTATTCCTGCCAATATGGTATATTTATAATTTTTCCCTACAATTTGTATAAATATCAATGCTACAATTGTCCATGGGATCATCCATAATGTGCGAATGAATTTTCTTCTGTAACTCAGTTTCCAATAAACCAATTCAAAGCCTTTATCTACTTTATTCATATTCTTTTTCTCCCACGATTGCATATACTTCACCTTTGCTTTTTTACTTGTTTTTTCAGATGCTATGTTTTGTTCTAATCACTTCCCATTTTGAGATTCTTTGAGTATATTTTCGACCTCTGAAATATCAATTTCCAGCATTTCTGCAATTTGTTCGATTGAGAATTTATTAGCCAACTTTCTCGTAAGTTCTTGCTTCTCTTCTAATTTTCCTTCTAATCTTCCTTCGGCAATACCTTCCTGTTTTATAAGTATCTTTTCTTCCCATGTCTGCATATATTTCACCTCTGCCTTTTCACTCGCTTTGATCTGACAAACTCGTCTATGCATCTCTTGAATCCGCTTACTTTTACACTCCCTTGATTGTTCCTTCTGCAATTCATCTCCCACCTATAGAGGACGGAGAATTCTTGCTATATTTTGTTAAATTTTAAATTCCTTTAATAATTTTTCCTGATAACTACTGTCCGATGTTGCTTTAGTTAAATCATCAAATCGACCTTGTTCAATTAGCTTCTGATTCAATCGGTTAATTCGCTCAAGACCAATTCGTTCACCTTCCTGTTTTATTAGTATCTTTTCTTCCCATGTCTGCATATATTTCACCTCTGTCTTTTCACTTGCTTTAATCTGACAAACTCGTCTATGCATCTCTTGAATCCGTTTACTTTCACATGCCTCTGATATTTCATCCGTACTGTGTTCCATATATTTCAAAAGTTCTATTAACTCTGGTGACACCAGCTCCGGATGTTTGCCTCTGGTATTCAGAAATATCCTTGTTGCTCCATCATCCAGTTTCAGTTCTGGAACCTCTTCACACTTCATCTGAAAGGTATAACGATATAATCCATATCCGAACAAGTCAAATGGCATAATCAGCACAATCAAAACTTCATTCAATAAATTGAAATCAACAACTCCCGGCGGCAGCAGTTTACTGTCGATGATTCCCTGATACAGCCGGCTTCTTTTCGGAAGATTATGCGTATTCTCTTTTTGAGCCTCTACTTCATATATCACATCATCTTCATCTATCGCATAGACATCCAGCCGGATCTGCCGATTATCCGTAGATGTTCTCTGTTCTTTTTCTGTTTGCGGTGGATGTTTCAGATTTGTATTCTGAATCAGTATGATATCCAACATCGTCTTTACATTTTCCGGATCATCCATCGCTTCATCGAACAGAAATTTATCCAGCAAGTTTAATTCTTTTAATGATTTTCTTTGGTTCATAAACAGTTCTCCTCTCTTGCACAGATATAATACCTGCAAAGAAGAACTGTTTAGCTTTATGCATATGATAACACAGATTTTTTATATATACCAGTATATACCGTTATCTTCTTTTATCAGGCATGTATTTATCTGTTTTTTATGATTTTTATCTTGGATTCTTACCCGATTGTTTGGGCTTGAAATAAATGAATTGGTAAATATAGATGCGTTGCAGATTTTTGTAAATCTTCTACAAATTATCCCCGGGCAATTTCACTCCATAGACATATATTATATTGTAGACACATATATGAAAGGAAGGTTAAAAATATGGCTCAATTTACGAACCAGGCACAACTCCGTTACGGAAATTCTGTTACTAATTCAAATATTGCCGTCGGTGAGATTCTCGAAGTATTGTCAATCTCGAAAACTGCAGTAAAAAATACCTATCATCCAGGAGGTACCGTCACTTATATTATAAGTATTGTTAACTCCGGTACCACTCCTATTACAGGACTTACACTCACAGATGACCTTGGTGCGTATGCATTTTCTACTACTTCACTGACACCGTTAACGTATCTGGATAACACGGTAAAATACTATACAAACGGAACGTTACAGGCTGCACCTGCTGTAACCGCAGGTCCTCCGCTTGTCTTCTCTGGATTAACTGTTCCCGCAAATGGCAATCTGACACTGGTCTATGAAACAGCTGTAAATCAATACGCTCCTCTCACCAATGAATCATTCATTACCAACACGGTTACTGCAAGTGGAGACGGCATTACTTCTATCACCGCTAAGGAAACGGTAAATGCAGAAGCCTTGCCGCTCTTAGGTATCACAAAATCTATCAGTCCGGTACCTGTTACTGAAAACGGAAGCCTGACATACACGTTCCTGATTCAGAATGAAGGAAACGTTCCTGCAAATGAAGCCACGGCCGTAATCGTTACCGATACGTTTAATCCAATACTTTCTAATCTGACTGTCACCTTTAACGGAAGCACATGGACAGAAGGTGAAGACTACACTTATGATAAAACTACCGGTACTTTTGCTACCGGTGCCGGAAAAGTTACTGTTCCTGCAGCAACATTTACCGTCAACGAGACTACCGGTGAATGGAGTTCTAATCCGGGATTCAGCACTCTGACAATTACCGGAACAGTATAACCATAAAGAAATGGCAGAAGAGACCATCCGAATAATGTCAGATGGTCTCTCTCGTTGCGATTATTTTCCGATTTAATCCTCTGTATCATATTGTTCCTCAATGATATGTTTCACCTCTGAAACATCCATATCCAATACATCTGCAATTTTCTCAATGGACATCTTATGATTCATTTTTCTGAGCAATTCTCTTTTTTCTTTTTGTCTTTCCAGCAATTTTTCTTCCCATGCCTGCATATACTTCACCTCTGTTTTTTCACTTGCTTTAATCCGACAAACTCGTCTATGCATTTCCTGAATCCGTTTACTTTCACACGCTTCTGACACTTCATCCGTGCTGTGTTCCATATACTTCAAAAGTTCTATCAATTCTGATGACACCAGTTCCGGATGTTTACCCCTGGTATTCAGGAATATCCTTGTTGCACCATCATCCAGCTTTAGTTCCGGAACTTCCTCACATCTCATCTGAAATGTGTAACGATATAAGCCGTATCCGAACAAATCAAATGGCGTAATCATCACAATCAAAACTTCATTCAATAAATTGAAATCAACAACTCCAGGCGGCAGCAGTTTACTATCAATGATTCCCTGATACAGACGACTCCTTTTCAGAAGATTATGTGTATTCTCTTTTTGTGCCTCCACTTCATATATCACATCATCTTCATCTATAGCATAGACATCCAGCCGGATCTGCCGATTATCTGTAGATATTCTCTGTTCTTTTTCAGTCTGTGGTGACTGTTTCAGATTTGTATTCTGACTCAGTACGATATCCAACATCGTCTTTACATTTTCCGGGTCATCCATTGCTTCATCGAATAGAAATTTGTCCAGCAAGTTTAATTCTTTTAATGATTTTCATTTGTTCATAAACAGCTCTCCTTTCTTATACAGATATAACTCCTTTAAAAGAAAAACTGCTTATTTTTATGAATATCATAGCATACATTTTATATATATACCAGTATATATGAACAACTTTCTTTATCAGGCATGTATTTATCTGTTTTCTGTGGTTTTCATTTTTGATTAATGCCCGAATATCTGGGCTTGAAGTAAATGAATTGATAAATATAGATACGTTGCAGATGCTAGAATTTATCTGCGTGCCGCTAGAATAACATGCCTGATTTTTATTTTCAATGCAATTTCTAGAAATACTGATTTTTTGTGAACTTTCTACAACTCCTTCATCTTCCCAAGAATCTCCTGATAAAACGCTTCCTGATCCACGCCATTTCTCATATCTTCCAGAATCATTCCATCTTTCAGAAGAATCAGCCTGCTGCAATAACTTGCCATCTTCGGATCATGGGTTACCATAACAATTGTCTTGCCAAGTTCCCGATTGATATGACTCAGTGTATGGATTACCACATCACCGGACTTAGAATCGAGGTTTCCGGTCGGCTCATCCGCAAGTATCAGATCCGGATTGTTGATCAATGCTCTGGATATCGCCACTCGCTGCTTTTCACCTCCGGATAATTCATACGGCTTCTTGTTCATCAGATGTGTAATTCCGAACTGTTCTGCATATTTCTGCGATTCTTCCATACACTCTTTCGCACTCTTCTTATCCAGGATCTTCGGAAGCATGATATTTTCCCTGACGGACAGACTGTCCATCAAATAGAAGTCCTGGAACACGAATCCGATCTTTCTCCGTCGTATGTCCGCAAATTCATCCTTCCACAAATCTTCCGTATCATGTTCTTCAAAGAACAGCTTTCCTCCGGTCTGACGGTCTATCATACCCAATAGTTTCAAAAGTGTCGTCTTTCCACATCCGGATCTTCCCATAATTCCGACAAACTCCTGTCTCTGGATAGAAAAATTTAATCCCTTCAGGACGTGGATTTCTTTCTTCTTTTCACCATCTTCTCCATACTGCACATAATCACGGACCAGATTCTCTGCTCTTAATACGTCTGTCGTTTTTTTATTTTCATTCTTTTCTAATTTTTCATTCATTACAAATCTGCTCCCTTTTCAATCTTTTTCACAATCATATCTTCCAGCCACTTCAGATTCAGCCACTGTAATATGAAATATATAATCCAGAGTACACCTGCATTTATCACATAATTCTTCACATCATTCAGATGATAATCCCTGAGTCCAAATACAATTCCAGAATACAGTACCGTAACTATAACGGCAATAACAGATGGGATCGTCACAAACCGGCTGATTTCCTTTTTCTCGATGCAGATCCGTTCCCTGCGATTCATTCCCAGACGGTTCATGAACTGATACCGTTTCCGCATATCCGGCAGTTCCATCTGAACCTTCATATGAAGTAGGAGCATACTGATCACAGATAAAATAATAAGCACAAATCCATTCATCACACATTCAAGGATTCGCTCCATCTGCCGCTTTTTCGCTGCTTCTGTCTTCGTATATGTACTTTTTACAAGCGAATCAAATGACTCATCATATGCATGTTGCTTTGCAAAATCTATTGTCAACTGATCTGCTTTTTTCTGGTATTTTTCCGGTACATTTCCAAGGACAAGTTTCGTCGGCCATTCATGGATATTTTCTTCCAATACCGCATCCGACGTTTTTATTTTTTCTCCCGTATTCATGTCTGTCGTTTTCCAATAGTCTTTTATTTTGTCAAAATATGCATCAGCGAATACAATAAGATTCTCGTATTTTCCCTGTTTGAATGCACCGATCAGACTCGAAGTCTCGGAGCCTGTAATCGTCCGTACCGGATAATAAGTCTGGTGCTCCATTGTATCAAAGCCAAACAATGGCTGTCCGATATGCAGATTCGGATGTATCATCAACTGATAGTGATCAATTGGTTTCGCCTTTGTTCCCTGATCTTGCTGATACACGACATAAATTTTCTTTCCGTTCTTGTCAAGATTCAGATGCTTTTTCGGTTTTTCTCCGACTGCCTTCTTTAACTTTCGATAACTGCTCTCTGATATACCGATATTCTGGCCTTGCTGCCAGACAAGATCAAATGGTCCTTCCAGACGTTCTGTATTATCAATCGTTGTTGCCCGGACCATCGGAACACTGGTCACTTCTGCTTTGCATTCTTGCTTAAGCTTTTCGATAATCCCTGTATCATTACTATTCGCAAGCCATACATAGTCGTATGGGTACAGCGTATCCGTCTTATCTGCGATTCTGTTAGATACAACTTTTACCAAGAAAAAGGACATCACACATACATGTATCACAATCATAAGTGTCAGATACTTTACAGTTGTCTGGTATCTGTGTCGTATCATATGTTCTTCCGGAAGGGTTCGCAGGTATTGATCCATAGACATTTCTTTTTTACGCAGGATCATGGCACCTATATTATACAGAAAAACATACAAACACAGGAAGAACCCACACAAAAGAAAGATACTCTCTGAAAATCTTCTCTGTGTATACAGATACAGGACGATTACTCCCAGCAGCCCGCTGATCAACGCCCCTGCTTTTCTGTATATTCCCGGAATCTTCTCACCTTTCACCGCTGCATTTCTGGCATCGGCGGAACGTTCTCCTGCATGGATATCCCCAGAGATACCAAAAGCAAACAAACAGATAACAGCTATCACGATTGCCGTGATCAGATACACCTTCCACGATACCTCTGATTTCATATCGATTTTAGGAAAATGCTGTATAACAGCGGCATATATGCCAAACAAAATGGCTCTTCCAATCACAAATGCCGTCACCAGTGCCACCGCAAATCCGGCAAGTAATTCTCCGATCCAGGACCAGAACACGGCATTGCTCCGCATGCCAAGTGTCCGGAAAATCCCATCATCCGCCATCCGTTTTTTCCGGTAGAATACCATGACAACCGTAATCAAAAACAATGATATCAGTACGATCACGATCAGGCAGTCCTTCATAATCTCAGTCAGCCCAAGCCCTAGTAATTCATTATCATATCCATAGCTTCCGGAAAATGCCTCTCTCATTCCAAATCCAATGAACAGAAATGCTGCCGATAACAGAACCGATACAAATAAAAAAGAAAAATCTCTCCAGTGATATTTAAAATTCTCCCACAGCACATGGTAATAAAGCTTCGAATATTTCCCTGGAAAATATAATCTTCTTTTCCGTTCCTGTTTATAATGCTTATCATTTTCCTGAGTTTTCAGGATCTGTTCACCGTATTCTTCCCATTCTTCCATGGATTTATGCATCAGTAACCGTATCCCCGTCCATATCGGAAATACTGCCAGATACCCAAGTAGATACATCGGGAACACCTGTATCGTACCCGCACTGCTCCATGAACTGTTAAGTCCAATCTCGGCCACTACCGACAGCATTGCAAATAATCCGATAAGTTCTATGATAGATAAAAATTTTATTTCCCATCCCTTGATGTTACAGATAAGCCGTATTGTTTCGATTACTTCAAGAACGACATACAGCATAACACATACCATGAATGTTTTTGCCAGTGTATGAATATCCAGTGGTAATGCATCTGCTGCTCCGTCTAAAAACGTCGTGTTATATGTATCTGCACAACTGTGATTTCTCAACACAGCAATTACATACATAATAAAATTCTTCCGTTCTCCCGTTATATTCATCCACGGAAACAGAAAATATATCTGAAGTATGATCCCCAGAATAATATTCATCCGTCTCTTTTTCTCTTCCATTCTCATTCCTCTTCCGCCCCTCTTATATCATATATCGAGATGATACAGACCAGATACTCCCCGTAAATTTTATATCGGAATATGCCGTCATATTTTCTGACAATATCCTGTATGTTCTTCATTCCATATCCATGAAGTATCTCATCTTCTTTTACTGATACAAATTCTTTCTGATTCTGCACCGGCATTTCTTTAATTGCATTTGAGGCCTCAATATATAATAAATGATTCTTCTTTTTTATCTTAATTTTTATCCAGCGCTTTTTATCTTGGATCCGTTCACAGGCTTCCAGCGCATTATCTAGAACGTTTCCAAAAAGTGAAATAATCTCCCTGTCTGAAAACGGAAGGGTTGCAAATACTTCTGTCTCAATCTGCATATCCGTCTCTTTCTCTTTTGCATCTTTCGTCTTTTGATTGAGGATCATATCCAGCATGCGGTTACCCGTCCAGATCTGATAGCTGTCATCCAGCATATCATCACTTAATTCATTCAGATACTGGTGCAGTCCTTCCCAGTCTCTCTCCTGATCGTATTTTTTCAATGCAAGCAGGTGATTTTTCATATCATGTACAACCTTCCGGCTCTTTAACATTTCCTGATATTTTTCTTCCAGCGCTTTCACTTTTACCTGCAGCAACTGTTCGTCCCGCTCTTTCAGTTCTGTCTTATGCTTTGCTATCTCCGTATCCCATGCAGCCGCCTCGATATCCAGAAACATCCAGATTCCAATAATACCTATGAATATCACCATATACATATAGATTCTAAGCTTGAACAGCGCACTGTCATCCAGATAGATGTATGAAGCATCAAGATATAAGAAAAAAAGAACGATGGCAAGAACCCAGACATACCTGTGTATATCAAACGTTTTGATCCCTTTCATATGTCTGTACAATTGCCATAGTTCGATCATCTGCATCACAATCATAAATGCTATGATCATGGTAAATGTCACTGCCGCAAAACCGGAATATTTCCATAAGATTGGATGCCCAGATAAGAAAATATAATTATATGCCTTGATGCAGCTTTCTTTCCGGAATATCTCGATCAGATACACGTGAATCGTGTGATACCCTCCGTCTATACGGATCCATGGAAAGAAGAAATATATTTGCAGCAGAATCCCCATACAAACATCTGCTTTTCGCTTTCTCGTCCATTCTTTCATTCTACATTTCTCCAATATTCCATGATCCGTGTCTTCACATCCTGAATAGTCTCTGCCCCTGCCTGAATCTTAATCCCGTCTTCTAGATAGACTGCATCCGTTGTGATCCTGTCTACATGATCGATATTGATAATATGACTTCTTCCGACAAACACAAAAGACGGATTTTTCAGATCTTCAAAAGTCTGATGCAGCGCCAGACGTTCTTTGTATGCACCATTTACCATTACAAATTCAACATACTTCTTCCCTTTGACCTTGCGGATACAGATAATGTCTTTATGATATAATTTTCTCTGGTCCGTCACACCACCGATCCAGAAGAAATTCTGGCTCTCTTTTTGCTTTTCCTGATAAATTTTCTGTAATACTGCCGGCAAACGTTCTTTCATATCTCTTTTCAAAATATACTGATATGCCTCGAGGACATAACTATCCACTGCAAATTCGGCGTACGATGTCAGGAATACCAGGCAGATATCTTTTTGTTCTGCCTTTAAAATTCTTCCCAGATCGATCCCGCTTTTCCCCGGAAGATCAATATCTGAGATAACTACATCGTAGTGCTTCTTAACTTCCAGAAATTCTTCGGCTGTTTTATATATTTCGGTGGTTATATCCTGCACCTTAAGTTTCTCGAACTCCCGGCTAATAAGTCTTTCCACTTCCTGTCTTGTATGTTCTTCATCTTCTATCATTGCTATCTGAAACATTTATATTTTCTCCGTATTTATTCACATAATTATTGCATTCATTGTACCACGATAGTTACAAATATTGTTATAACTGGCCATGAATTCCGGGATTTGTGGCCATGAATTCTTGAAAAAACGTCTGCTGATACAGAAAACTTACCATTGGCAAAGCTCCTTACAGATGTTTTGGCAGCCAAGCAGCTCCTTACGAACACATGGCAACACAAAAGAACTGCTATTTTAAGACTTTACTCCTAAAACAGCAGTTCTTATTTTTTCAATCATTTACTTCTAATATTTTCAACCAGCAGCTCGTACTTTTCTCATTTCCGATAGATATTCCATCTATTCCGCTTTATTCAGTCCCATGTCCTCACTCGCTTTTGTCACAGGAACTTCCACCATCACAGAGTTGTCATCAATCTCTACCGAATATGTCTTATGGATCAGGCAGTTTACCGGATCTTCTGTTGCAACAACTACTGCAAGTCTGTGTCCCGGCTCTACAGTATATCTTGTCGCATTGAGATATACGCTGTAATCATGATATTCGCCTTTTTTAAGTTCGATACTGTTCTGTGCTGTCTCCGGCGCATAACCTGCTTCCGGATTACACAGATCTGCAAATGCACGTGTGATCACGCGGTATTTTTTATGTACAGTATTGAATTCTGCCTCATCAAATGCCGGAAGATCTCCGCCATTCATGATTCCGCCTTCTTTTACTGTCGTTACCGGAACGATATTTCTTTCCGGATCTACAGTCTGGATACTGTCGAATTCTTCGTCACATACATCACAGAGAAGCACTGCAATCTCTACATCATCCATTTTACCGGATACTTTGGAATTACCAAGCTGCATGGTCAGTGTATCCACATCATTTCTGTTTTCCGGATCGAAAGCTGTTTCGATATTTCCGTCTTTTAATGCTGCCTTTAAGTTCAGGCATACCGTTCCCTGTACAGTCACGGCTTTTTCAAATGGATCTGTCACATAGCGCTGAGCCATATTTGTAGACTTCAGTGCCATCACATCATCGAAGTTTTCTGCACTGACACCGGCTTTTTCCCAGTCTGTATCAATCACTGTCTTACTCTCTTCTTTTGAAGTAAGCTTTATGGTATGCTCTGTTTTCCATGCACTTTCTGTTTCCCATTTTTTCTGGTCATAGTTCGTCTGAGCAAGTACTTCCGGCATCTCTTCGGCACTGTTTTCTACTCCATACAGATAGTGGGAGATCCATTCATTTACAATGTCATCATAGAACTTTCCATCGATCAGGATTCCGTAATTCTTATTTGCCATAGTCGGGGTGATATGCGGCCCCTGATGAAGGATCAGTTTCACTGTCTGCCCTGCCTGTTCGAATGCGGTATGCATCATTTCAAACTGTTTTGTAGATACATTTTCGTCGTTGAATCCATGTACGATCAGTGCGCTGCACTTGATCTGGTCTGCATGCAGACGATAATTTCCGGCTCCCCAAAATTCCGGATCATAATCGAATCCACATTTTAACTGTTGGAGACTTAATTCATGATGGAATGCTGCAATATCATCCAACTGTTTCTCAGATAATGTCTCATCATTATAACGGCTGGAACAAAAATATGCCAGAAAACTGTTCAGCATCTCTTTTGGCCAGTAACGCTGTGCACCCTGCATATTCTGTTGTGTATACCAGTCTGCGATACCTGCAACCGGAACGATTGTTTTCAGTCCTTCCACACCTGTCGTTGCAACTGCAAACGGCATGGTTCCGGCGTAAGATCTTCCGGTCATGGCCACATTTCCATTGGACCAGTCTGCCTTCGTCTGAATCTTTCCTTCACGATCTGCATAAGCCACTCTGTCACCATGCAGCCATTCCACAACAAACTTAAACGCATCCCGCTCATATTCGGAGCCGACATAGTTAAATCCGTCTGAACCAAGTGCTCCGAATCCGGCACTTACAACCACTGCAAAGCCACGTACCAGATAATAATTAAAATTATCCAGATTCTCATATACCATGCTGTTATTATTTCCTTTATCAGGATAATACCAGTCTGCCGAATCTGCCTTTAACGCAAGATCCATGGCACTGATCGTCCCCTCCGGAATACGTGCAGGCACTTCTTTGTCGAGATCTGCAAAGTCAAACTTGCGGTATTCTTTGTTTTCTACTTCTTTCATATGATCATATCCGTCTGCCTGCACCCCTGCACAATACGGACGTGCTTCATATAATGTTGCCGCCTTATAACTGCCTTCTACAGCACTTCTCGGAACCTGAATAAATGCTTTGACGAGATCTCTTTTTCCATCACCGTCCATGTCATAGTCAGATTCCACATATACACAGTATCTTACGATACTTGATGTGGCAGGATCATAGTTTTCTCCTGTCTTTCCGTCCGTGAATTTGAAAACAGGCTGTGCCAGTCCATTTTCAAATACAGGTACTTTACTGTAATTTTTTTCTCCCATTGTAAAAACCTCTCTGATTTAATATTTTACCTGAGAGATATTATACCATGCATTTCGAAACCAGGCAATTTTTCTTTCTATAATAGATTCAAAATCGTATCATACACTTCCGGATTATCCTTGATCACAATCGCCAGTTTCTCTTTTGCCTGATTCAACTGGTGAAAAAGAATCCTTACATCTGATTTCCTGTCTCTACACATTGTTGTACAAGTTGTCTCATAAATATCTTCACAAATCTCTCTCGTACGGAGATAACTGCCCTCATCATAATAATACCGTTCATCCATCACGACCGCCAAACGGTTCACATCCCTCACATCTGAATCCATAAGATATCCCCGTCTCGCATAGCCTTGCATCAAACATACTGCTTCTGTATCATCATTCGCATACACCACTTCAATATTAGGATAGCCCTTCTGCCCTTTTCTCCGCGACAGATCCAGCATGTTCTGAATAAAGGAAGAAAGTTCTGCATTTGTACGGATACGGTTCGTCATATGAAAGCTCTGCACATCCGGCAGACCGGCAAGCCGCTGCGGTATTTCACGATCCAGTTCTTCAGGCGAGATCATGTCTTCCGTATCACTGGAAAAGATTATCGGAATCTGCTTTTTACATTCTTCTAATATCTTTAATTGCTCCACAGAAAGCAGATGTGCCTCATCCACCAGAATAGCACTGTATGGCTTTAAGAATGTATCAAACGCTTCTTCCGCACACACATTTTCTGTCATCGTCTGCTTTGCTGCCTGAAGTGATAACTGACGATCCGACAGAAAATCAATCCGGCGCAGACGTTTATGTAAAATTCTCCAGTCCTCTCCTGATTCTCCGCAATGAATCATGCAGACTCTCTGACGTATCGACAGCTTCATCGCAAGATCATACAGAAGCAATGTCTTTCCCGTCCCCGGAAGTCCGCTGAACCAGTAATAGTCGGAATGTTTTGCACGGATTCCTTTCAGGATCTGTCGTTCGATATCTCTTTGCTGTGCCGTCAGAAAATATTCTTTCTGTAAAAAGCGTTCCGGCTCTCTGAGCGGTGAGATCAGATAGAGTTCTGCGCGGAACAGTTCTTCGATATTCCCGTCATAATCCGGACTTTCTCTTTTCAAAGCTCTGCATAATTCGTCCCAGTCTGCCTCTGCGATATGATCATGATTCGTCAGTCTTACCAGACGGTTCTGGCTGCTGATATAAGTATACGAATGAATCGTTCTTCCAAGCACCGACAGATAATAGCGGTTCTGCAAAAGCTGTCTGCGAATGGCCTCATCTGATACCACACCACTTTTTAACTCAATATTTACAATCTGGTCTTCTTTGATTTGAAGAAGATCAAATTCTTTTCCCAGTCTCGGAATCTGAAACGAATAAAAGAAACGAAGTGCATATACATCCTCCATACAGGTTTCCAATTCGGCTGTCAGTGCTTTCATACTTTCCAGTTCCCATTCCCGCATTTTCAGAAAATAGTCTCTTCCGGATAACTGACGTTCCAGTTTTTGCAGCTGTTCGATATTCTGATTTCTTGTGATCGTATAAATGGATATGGATTTCATTTTTTAATCTTTAACCCTCTTAGATATTCTTTCTGCTCTGGCGTGATCCGGTAACTTTCGATGGCTTTCTGAATCGTCTTATTATGCGTCCAGATATCTAATTTTTGTTCCTCGATAAATGGTAATATCTTTTCATACTGCTTTGCGAGTGCTGTCGCAAAATACCATGCACGCATCATATTTACATAATATTCTTCCGAACGGATCTGTGCTACTTTTTCCGGATATTCCATTCGAAATGCATCTTCCAGATAATACCGCATCAGCATATTAACACCGAACCGGATGGTATATGTATAGTCAGATTCCATCCACCGGTATATTTCATCTATGAAGGTGTCCAGATGTTTCTTTACTACCTTGACCGCAAGCATATCGCAGGTCGCCCAGTTATCAATATACGGAAGAAAACGTTCCAGTTCTTCCAGACATGTGTCATAGTCTTTAATCTGTTCGATCAAAAGTCCGTGCAAATTATTTTCTTCGTAGTACTGATGTGGCAGTATCTGCAGATATTCTTTTGCTTCATCCGTTTTTCCATACTTCTTCGCAAATACACGAAGTGCCGGCGTTCGGACACCGATGATCTTTTCTTTGTTGACTGTCGGCATTAGTTTTGCATGGAAGTCGCGGTATTTTAAGTCTTGCAGCTCAAAAAGACGGGTTTGTACGTTGGTTATGATTGTTGTTTTATTCATATTTTCATCCTTGATTCTTATATTTCCCATGTCAGGCATATGATCTTTTTATTTATTATATCGCTGTTGCGATACAATTTCTATTGTTTTAAACGCATAACCATATGCGTCACCTCCTGTCGGCTTTATTATGCCATATTTCTCCCAGAAAAGCACTCCACTTATGGTTGAACGCCTCTAAATGCCGCTAATTCTCACTAATTCTTATGAAAATGGAATCAGATATCACTGAAGCGGCATCTGCGGATTCACCCATAATACTTTCACCGCATTTTCATCTGCCGGATCATCCTCTTCCTTCTCCAATGATTCCTTCACAAATTTTTCGACCCTCGCCGGAGCCTTTTTAACTTCATCATTTTCCTGCCACAGGATCTTTTTCTCACCGGATCTTCCGACATAGTCAAATTCCGATGCCTTTGTTCCGTTATCTGTGATAATCTGTCCATCTTCAAACGGAATGACATATGCAGCTTCTTTGGATGTAATATACATCAGCCCTGCAAATGGATTGATGCTCGAATCCATAGATACTTCATATGTGACAGTATTCTTCGGCTCACGTGCAGCTCCAACAGCATCTTTCCCCACCGCTGTTTCGGTAGCTGTATCTGTCCTAGGATAGGACGGGCCTGTGATCCTGCGTCTGCTCTTCAATTGTACATACAGTCTGCCATCCTTTAACCGGTACACTTCTTCTGCCTTTATATCCTCTGCCGCGATTTTTGACAAATGATAAGACTGAAAGGCATCCGAATATAGAACCACGGTCAGCATCATACAGATCAGGAAAACAACTCCGCACGCCATAACGATTCTTCCGTTTAATTTTCTTGATACTTTTTCAGAAAACTCCCTGAATCCTTTCCACTCCTCGTCTGTGCCTTCTATTTTATCTGTTTCTATCGGAATCTCACCTTCCATTTTTTTCAGATATGTTCTGCACGATTCACATTCTTTTATATGTTCTTCTATTGCATTTCTGCTCTTTTCACTGCATATATCATCCTGATATAACGGCAGCAGGTCTCTTATGATCTCACATGGAATCTTTGCCATTATGTACTCCTCCTTTCCAGAATATCCTGTATCTTCACCCGAGCCCTGTGATAGGTAACTCTCGCCCATGTCTCCTGTTTTCCAAATATCTGTGCAATCTCTTTATAATTTAATTCGCCAAGTACCTTTAGTGTAAATACCTCTTTATAAGGTTCGTCCAGATAATGAAGGGTCTGATAAACCGTCATGGCTTCGTCCTTCCGAAGCATACGTTGTTCGGGTCCATCCGTTTTTCCGTCACTGTATGCCTGTTCTGTCAGTCCCTGATCTGTACGGTGTTTTTTTCTGGTATAAGAAATGTATTCATTCCTGGCAATCTGACACAGCCAGGATTTGATGCTGCATTTTCCCTGAAAATGCTTTACTCCTTTTAGTGCTTTGAAAAATGTCTCCTGTGTGATCTCTTCTGCAATGTGCGGATCCTTACTCATTGCGAGAACGAAATAATACACATCCTGAAAATAGGTTTTATAAATCTCTTCCAACTCAAGCTTCAAGTACCTGTCACCTCCCTTCTGTTATCTATTAGACGCATGAACTTATATTTTGTTACAGATTTTTATCTTTATTTTTTAATTTTATAGTAAGCGGCCAAATTTGTCAGCCTCTTCCGGTCATATAACGATACAGCGAACACATCGCGATGCAAAAAACTCCCCGAGCCACCAAAGACTCCGGGAGTTTTTTATCATTATATGATATATGATATGTTCGAAAAAAGATCACTCTGCCGCAATCACCATCGTCCTGTGAATCTTCTTCCTTACAAACCAGAAGCAAATCACCTGCATGATGATCGTTGCAATCCAAGATACCGGATAAGACAGAAACAAGAAAGTCAGTGATCTGTGTGAAGGGAACAGCCCATAGATCCAGATAATCCGGACTCCGACCGTACCGATGATAGAAAGGATCATCGGTACCGTGGAATATCCCATTCCTCTCAGTGCTCCCGGGAACAGATCCATCAGACCGCACAAGAAATAGGTAACGGTTGTATAAGAAAAGATCTCCATACCGTATTTGATAACATCTGCCTGATTACTGTAAATATGCAGAAGTTCCGGTCCGAATATGTACACACTGCTTCCGAGGATCAAAGTTACCACAACTGAAAGGATCATACAGTCGATCAGAACCCTGTCCATACGTTTTAATTTCTTCACTCCGTAGTTCTGGCTTGTGAAGCTCATACAGGCCTGTGTGAAGGAGTTCACCGACACATATAAGAATCCGAAAATATTATTCGATGCCGTATATCCTGCCATTGCGATCGATCCAAAAGAATTGACCGATGACTGCAGCATCGCATTTGAAATATTGATTACCGTGCTCTGGATTCCCGCCGGAACCCCGACTTCAAAAATCCGCTTCAGATACACGGATCTGATCCGAAGCTTTGCAAGGTGAAGCTGATAGCTGCTCTCTGTGTGATGCAGGCACCGGAGTACCAGGATACAGGATACCAACTGGGATATAACGGTCGCAATCCCGACGCCTGCTACATCCAGATGGAATACAATGACCAGGAACAGATTCAATACTGCATTGATCACTCCGGATACGATCAGGAAGATCAACGGACGTTTGGTATCCCCCACTGCCCTTAATATGGCTGCTCCATAGTTATACATCATAAAGAATGGCATACCGCAGAAATAAATCCGCATATAAAGTGTGGATTTGGCAATTACATCATCCGGTGTCCCCATAATTTCCAGCGCGCCTCTGGCAAAGACCACTCCGATCACCGCCATCGCCACTCCGCTTACCAGAGCAAGTGCAATAGCCGTATGTACCGTCTCCGACATTTCTTTTGTTTTTCCGGCCGCATAATATCTCGCTGCAAGTACATTTGCTCCCAATGAGATTCCGATGAAAAGATTGGTAAACACATTAATCAGTGCCGTTGTCGAACCAACCGCTGCGAGCGCCTGACTTCCGCTGAAACGTCCCACTACCACGATATCCACCGCATTGAACATCAGCTGTAAGATTCCTGACAGCATCAGTGGTATGGAAAATGAAATCAATTTGTCCATGATGGTTCCATTGCACATATCAATCTCATATTTATTTTTCTTCAAAACAACTCTCTCCTTTTATAGTAATATCTTCAATCAAAGCATAAAGCCGTAATTTTTATTGTAGCATAGATTTATCGTTTGTGAACATTTAATTATTAATTTGTTTTATATGTGTAAAGACATTTTCCTTGACAGAACATCAAAAACAACCTATAATCACTTAGCTTATATGTTTTCATTTACATTCATTGTAAACATCCATATCAGTAAATATAAAAAAGGAGAATACGTATGAATATTCAGCTCTCAGAGCATTTTACCTATAAAAAATTACTTCGTTTTATCCTGCCCTCCATTATTATGATGGTATTCACTTCCATCTACAGTGTGGTGGACGGCATCTTTGTATCGAACTTTGTGGGAAAATCAGCATTTGCTTCCGTGAATCTCATTATGCCTTACCTGATGGGAATCAGTGCACTTGGATTTATGATTGGTACCGGAGGAAGTGCTTTTGTATCAAAAACCCTTGGTGAAGGAAAGAAAGAACTGGCAAATCAGTATTTTTCGATGCTGGTTACGATTGCTGCTATCGGAGGATTTGTGTTATCTGTTCTCAGTTTTATATTTATGAGGCGGATTGTCATGACATTTGGTGCCGCCGGTGATCTGATTGATTATTGTACCCTTTACGGACGGATCTCCTGCATATCCCTGACCGCCTTCATGCTGCAGAATGTCTTCCAGAGTTTCTTTGTGGCTGCTGGAAAACCCCAGCTTGGACTGAAAGTCATTGTGGCTGCCGGTTGTACAAACATTGTTCTCGATGCCCTGTTCATCGGTGTATTACACTTTGGAATTGCAGGCGCCGCGTTCGCAACCATGACCAGTGAATTTATCGGCGGTCTGCTCCCGGTGGTATATTTCTTCCGTAAGAACGACAGCCTCCTTCACTTTGTAAAACCGGTATTCGACAGACGTGTATTTCTTAAGACCTGCACCAATGGTTCCTCTGAACTCATGACTAACCTGTCCATGTCCTTAGTCAATGCATTATACAATCTCCAGCTCATGAAGATTGCCGGAGAAAATGGTGTTGCTGCTTATGGTGCAGTTATGTACGTCAATTTTATCTTTGTTGCCACCTTTTTAGGATATGCAATTGGCTGTGCCCCGGTTATCAGCTACCATTATGGTGCTGGAAATCACGCAGAGCTTAAAAATCTGTATAAAAAAAGTATGTCTATCATACTGGTCTGGGGCGTGATCCTGTTCGGTGCCGCACAGTTACTGGCACCTGTTCTGTCTAAGATATTTGTCGGTTACAATACCGGCCTGTATGCTATGACACTGCACGGCTTCCGTGTATATGCCATTGCATTCCTGATCATCGGTATCAATATCTTCGGATCCTCATTCTTTACTGCACTGAATAACGGCCTGATATCGGCTGTCATCTCATTTCTGAGAACATTAATGTTCCAGGTCATCATGGTCCTGACACTTCCACTCTGGTTCGGGATCAATGGTATCTGGAGTGCGATCAGCGTTGCGGAGGCGTTGACACTTATCATGACCACTACATTTTTCGTCCGTCAGAAAGACAAGTATCATTACCTGTAAGACAATCTCTGTCAAATGTATAACAATATAAAAAACGTATCTCTGCAATGTTTCCCCACTGTCTGAAAAGGAAGCATCTCAGAGATACGTTTTTTATTTATTAGAACATCTTGTGACATGCTCCCACCACTTAAATCTCTGATTTTGAAGTGGGGGCTTCTTG